>ERZ1673744.11-NODE-11-length-271140-cov-143.893185_pt1 | contig 271140 bp, 221 predicted proteins | sample MGYA00580207_ERZ1673744 | MGnify/ENA primary metagenome ERZ1673744 (study PRJEB41218, sample SAMN15661751) | gut metagenome | host: Homo sapiens | place: Canada: London | collected 2015-08-20/2019-03-30 | study: EMG produced TPA metagenomics assembly of... | reverse complement strand
CTTGCAGGTTGGCGTGGAAATCGAGCAGATAATCCCAGCAATGGGAGATGCTGTCAATCACGATAACTTCTGCCCCCGCCTGTTCACAGATACCGATAGCCTCGATATAGGTCTCGGGGGAGTAGTCGGGCAGGGTGAGGACCTGATAATTGCCCAAATGGGCATAGAGATCGGCCGAACCGTTCTCGGAATCGATGACGGCAACACGGGACCAGTCGGAGGTCATGCCGTAAGCGATGAGGAGTGAGGAGTAGGTTTTGCCCGACCCCGAGGCTCCAGCCAGTGCCAGCCTCATTTTAGCTGCACGGCGCATGGATGGACGTAATTGCATAAAGCTACAAATTAGATGATGAATAAATAAATACACTCATCATCTGTCTGTTGCTTTTGTTGTTAGTCAGGAAAAATTCCCGATAATCGACCACAAAAAATCCCTCCCCGAAATTCGTTTTCCAATCCGAACAGGGGGAGGGGTGTTTTACGGAGTCTTGGAGCGGGGGCAGTATATATTCTGCTTGATATATTCGAAAGAGAGGACAAACTTGGACGAGGGGTATCAAATTAGACCCCTCGCCCATGTCTGTCCTTGCTCTGTCCGTTTCTAAAACTCGTACTTTTTCTTGCCGAACTTGAAGGCCCGAGCTTGGTTCTTCTTGCATTCCTCCAACTCGAAGAAGAGGCCGATGACCTTGCGATCCACTCGCCCTTCGAATGGAATTCCATGGTCGGAGATCAGTTGCCGCATATAGGCGTTCACCTCATTGACAGGAACAATGTCGTCTGTGTGGAATCGTCCATAAACAGCCTGCTGCATCTTCTCGGAGGTCAGCAATTGGTTCTCTTCGACACAGCCCAAAGCTGCTTCGATTCTGCGGCGGTCATATCCGAGCGCTTCGATTCGTTTGGCGCCCAATATGGTGTGGGCTCTTACCATCGTAGCACACTCTTCTCCCAACTCTTCAAGGATGTAACTCGGCTCCATGTTGGGATTGGCTGCCTTCAATTTGTCGAGCTGTCCGATTACCTCCCGCCATAGCTCTTTGGTGCTTTTTAGCTTGGCCTGCTTACGGCGCAGACGATCTTCATCCGTGACGGGTTGTTTGTAAGGCACGATCCTAACATGGAACGGTGCCGTCTGATACGCGGCCTCTATCGCATCAGGATATTTGTAGTAAGCTCGTATCTTCTCGTCCTCCCAGGCATTGTCCCACATGAACCAGTTCCGCTTCCCTTTGCGGGTTATGAATCGTGTGTAATCCATTCCAGCCATAGCCTCCAGCAAGGCACTCTTTTCGATGTCGTTGGCCGTAGGGATAGCCGCCACCTTGTTATATATGATCTCCTTGCTCCCCAATTGCTCGAAGAGGGTCTCTCGGGACAGGCACGACAGGATGTTACAGGTGTTGGTTACATGGTGGATTCTTGCTACACCGTTGCGGAATCGTCCGATGGCCTGCACCACCTCGGTTTGCGGGTCGATCATCGAGTAGGGTGCATGATATACGTCGGTCAGGATGATGACGTTTGGTTGGTAGTCCAGCTTAATATCCACAGCCGAGTAGAAACGACTGGTGAAGAAGTTGATCTCGGCCAGCTCGGTCAGGTTGTCGCTTACGTCGGAGAATCCTTCCCGTTTGAGCTTGCGCACGCTCTTCTCCGAGCAGAAGACCTTGCATCGCCCTTGCAGTTTGAGGGTCTGAATGAGGCTCAGCGTCGTGTCCGTCGAGTTGAAGAAGATGCAGACTTTTTCTTCTGCCTTGTGGTAACGGTCCAGTAACTTGCGCAGCACCCGTACCGTGTTGTTGGTGATGACCACCGTCAGGTCCTTGCAGAAGTCGAAGGAGGGAACAATCCGCAGCATTTCGAATCCCTGTTCCTCGAAGCGGGGATCGGAGGGGATGATGGGCGTTGCGGATACCATGGCCTTACCCTTGAACTTGAAGAAGTCTTCGACAGGCAGATAGATGTCCCCTCGGTAGCCTACATCCTGTATGGGCTTCTCGCATTCGTCGAACAGGAGAAAATACTCCTCGTAGATGGGGATGCCCAGTTCATACATGGCAGGCAGGACCTTTTTGTCAAAGCCCTCGGGCGTGGTGATAATCTTGCGGTAGCCGTCCTCCTCACCTGCGAGGTAGGCTTTCACGTCATCGCGCGTCGTACCCTCGTACACGGCGAAGAGAAAGTCGTGCTGGGCCTTCTTCCCGATAATCACGGGAACGTTCGGTTCGATGATGATGGAATGACGTGCGGCGTTGATTTCCAGCGTGGTTGCGCCACAGCCTGTCATTACCTTGTTGAGAATCGTGTTCGTTGGAATCTCCTTCATTACGTTCGAGAGCCACTCTCCTTTGTTGATGGTTATATTTGTTGTATTCATTTGTAATTTATTTCTCTGCCTCTTTTTTTGCGGGCGGGAGGCGATTTCCCACAACCTCGACTGCTGGCCAGTCAGACGAGGCTGCGTTACAAATATCCCTCTTTCCACAACCAAAAAAGAGAAAGAATAGACAGCGAAAATGCCATCTATTCTTTCCAAAATTCGGGATATGAAGAGTGGACTATCTCATCATATCCTCGAATGTGCTCTGACCGCTTCCCTTTAATGCCTCTCGTGCCTCTTCCCCACTCAATAGATACGGACTGAACCGAGGCTCTTTGTCCTGTTTCAGCAGGTACTTGATTCGGCCTGCGATATTTTGAATGTCGAGTGCAGCATCGCTGTCCGAAGCGATCAGTTCAAGATATACGAGATAATTCTGAATGATTCGCCACAGCCCCGTACTGGTGGTTCGGGTATCTTTTGCGGCATCCTTGAACATCGTATAGGTGCCGTATATGATGCGGTCGATTATTTCATCCGCCTTACGCCCCTTTGCATGATACTCATCCAACGCTTTTTGTGCCTCTTCCACGGAGTGTATATCTTCCAGGTGGCTTTCGCAATACTGCAACAATGCACCACGCAGTACCCAGTTCTCGAAATTCGGAAGTACGAGTTTTTTCGAATATTCCTTGGAGGTCTTATTGATCGTCAATATGATTTCGTTTGTTCGCTGCGGGCGGATGGGTGTCTGTTTGCAGAACAGGTAGGTTTCCAATAACTCCTCCCGCATGTGGTCTTGGTAATAATTGTTGAGATTATTGGCATAATAATCGCCAAGCGTATAGTCGCTGTCTTGATCTTTCAGCCATTCGCACCATAATCCCCACTCTACGAACATCAGTGTCCATATAATCGGTACCTCCTCGTGGGGTATTTGCTCCATATATTTAGAGGTGGACTTGTCTGCGAACAACAGACGGTCACAAAAATCCTCGAACATGAGGCGGCAGTGAATCGTAACAGGTTGGTTTTCCCCTTCTAATTCTGCATCCAACGTTCTATAGAAGTAAGGGGCATCCATCCCGTAATACTTTTTCGTATAGACCAATACTCTTTGGAACTGCTCCCATGTATAGACGTGCGGGTAAACAATGGTATCTTTGTTCAGATTCATGGAATAGATAGTTGTGGTTAGTTGTTTCCAAGATACGAAAAAACGAGGACAAACATCGACATAGGGGTTAAATCTATACCCCTTGTCAATGTCTGTCCTCTCTCATCTTACAGCAGATGCCGCATGGCTTCGTCGATTTGGCTGTTCTCGAATGAATCGAGGTAGATTTGAGTGGTCTTTAGGCTATGATGCCCCAAGGCCTCGGATATGATGCCGATATTCACGCCCGACTTCTTCAGTACGGTGGCAAAACTGTGCCTTGCGACATAGGTCGTAACGGTAGACTTGATCTTCAAACGCTTGCTGATACCCCGCAAGGCAAAATTCACCCTGCCGCACATTTTATGCACTCGATTCTTCTTTTGCATAGGCGTAATGTGTACCCGCTCATCCAATATCGGGAACAGATAACCCGCCTGCCTGCAATGTCCATCGTATTTGGCAAGAATCTCCCTTGCTTGTGCCGACAACGGGACATTGACAGCTCCATGCGTTTTCTGACGGCAATAGATCAACCGCCCTTCCACGATATTGGCAGGCGTCAAGTTGGCCATATCCACAAACGAGATACCACCGCACAAATAGGAGAAGACAAATACATCGTGGGCAAACTGCTCGATAGCCTTACCCTGTGAACAATCAGCGGTCATGATCCTCATCACGTCCGTCTTGTTCAAGGCGCGTTTCGGTGTTCGGGTATTGAATTTACTGATCTTGTACTCGTTGAACGGATTCTTCTCCTTGCCGACAATCTTGGCTCGGACTGCACGATTGAATATCGCCCGCAAGGTCCGCATCTGGAAACTCAAGGTTGTCTCCTTGTTCCCTTTTGACCGCATCCAACTCTCAAAAGCGTTCAGGAAGGCTTCATCAATCTGTCCGAACGCATAAGCCAACGGTTTGTCCGCGTGGAAGGATCGCAAGACTTGGTAGGAGTTCTGATAGGCATAAGCATTGCCTACCGCTCCCTCCTGTTTGAGTTGCTCAATGGTTCTCAAATAGAAATGTTCGACCGTTTCCGACTGGATTTGCTCTCGGGACTGCTCCTTGACAAGCGTTTGAGCAGTATAATCCTCATTGTTGGCGCTTTTCTCCAACAACTTGGTTTGATACTCGGCCTTGACCTTCAGGATAATCTGCTGGATATACTTGCGGTCGGGACACTTGGACTTGGGTTCGTTGCGGTCAAAATCCCAATTTGATGGATGGACCGACACGCCGAGACTTTTCATCGTCCGTTTGCGGTCCTTCGTAATGCGCAACATGAGCGGATGCTCCCCGTTGGCGAGGGTCTTGCTTTTGAAGCAAATGACTGAAATTGTGGCGTCCATAGCCTTTTGGCGGTTTACACCACGGTTTACACACCCTGCGCAAAATGCCGCAGAAACGGGGTCGGAAGCCCCTGCGCGAACGACCTGCCAGAAACGAAAAAGGCTCAACAATCGTCAGATTGTCAAGCCTTTTCTTCAGTCGGGGTGACTGGATTCGAACCAGCGACCACACGCCCCCCAGACGTGTACTCTAACCGGACTGAGCTACGCCCCGATCCTTGCCCTCCGGGAGAATTACCTCTCCGTTTGGGACTGCAAATATAGTACTTTTTTCAGAAACAAACACATTTCTGCCATATTTTTTTCTATTTTTGCGGAAATGAAACGAATTTCACTCCTCCTGGCCCTCCTGACCGCCCTCTGCTTCAGCAGTTGCGGCACTCCCCGGCTCGATCCCGGAGCCTTCACCGAGACCATATATGCCCCGGCCTACGCCACGGGATTCGACATACGCGGGCTCGCCGCCGACAGTCTGTCGCTCGCAGACCAAAGCGCAGCCTCCGAGGCCCCGACACTCATCACCGTCCGCAACCCGTGGCAGGGAGCATCCGACATCGAGCAGCACCTGCTCGTCCTGCGGGGCAATGCCGAGGCTCCCGCCGCATTCGACGGCACCGTGGTCCGCGCCCCGGTCGAGCGCGTCGTCTGCATGTCTTCGGGACACATCGCCTTCTTCGACGCCTTGGGGGAGACCGACCGCATTTCGGGCGTTTCGGGCATCGACTACATCTCCAATCCGCGCATTCAGGAGAACCGGCAGGCCGGGAAGGTCCATGACATCGGGTTCGATTCGAACATCGACTTCGAACGGCTGGCCTCGATGCGGCCCGGCATCGTCCTGCTCTACGGCGTAACGGGAGAAAACGTCGCCGTGACGGGCAAGCTCCGCGAATTGGGCATACCCTATATATATGTGGGCGACTATGTCGAGAACTCCCCGCTCGGAAAGGCCGAATGGCTCGTTGCGATTGCCGAACTCTGCAACCGGCGCGAGGCCGGCGCCGACACGCTGCGGCACATCGCAGCCCGCTACGAGGCGCTGAAGGCCGCCCCGGCCGCCGGCCGCCCGAAGGTGATGCTCAACACCCCCTACCGCGACACATGGTTCATGCCGCCACGCAGCAGCTACATGGTCCGCCTCGTGGAGGATGCCGGCGGCGCATACATCTACCCGCAGAACGACACGAACGCCTCGCAACCCATCGACATGGAGGAGGCCTACCTGCTGGCCCGCCAGGCCGACGTGTGGATCAACGTCGGGGGCTGCAACACGCTCGCGGAGCTGACGGCACAGAATCCGAAATTCGCCGACGTGCCGGCCGTGAAGGAGCGCCGCGTCTTCAACAACAACCGCCGCCAGACCCCGTCGGGCGGCTCCGACTTCTGGGAGTCGGGCAACGTCCGTCCCGACCGGATTCTCCGCGACCTGCGCACCATCTTTTCCGGTGGAAACGCCGACTCGCTGTGGTACTACAAACGCCTCGAATAGACGATGAACCGCACGGCCCTCCTCTTCACGCTGCTGACGCTGCTCACCGCCGCACTCTTCGTCGCCGACCTCGCCTCGGGCTCGGTTCCCGTTGCCGCCGGTGACGTCTGGGCCGCCCTGACCGGAGGCGCGTGCGACCCCGCCACGCGGGACATCATCCTCAAGATCCGTCTGCTGAAGGCCGTCATGGCCGTTGCCGCCGGTGCTGCACTGGCCGCCAGCGGCCTGGAGATGCAGACCCTCTTCCGCAACCCGCTGGCCGGGCCCTACGTGCTGGGCGTCAGTTCGGGCGCTTCGCTCGGCGTGGCGATCTTCCTGCTCGGGGCTCCGCTGCTCGGGGTCGGGAGCCATGCCTTCGTCCAGTCGCTCGGCATCGCCGGCGCCGCCTGGCTCGGGTCGGCTCTCGTGCTGGCGCTGATCATGGCCGTCAGCCGCCGGATCAAGGACATCATGGTGATCCTGATCCTCGGCATGATGTTCGGCTCGGGGGTGAGCGCCGTAGTCGAAATCCTGCAGTACCTCTCGAACGAAAACGCCCTCAAGTCGTTCGTCATCTGGACAATGGGGTCGCTGGGCGACGTCACGGGGAGCCAGCTGGCCCTCGTGCTGCCGATCGTCGGGGCGGGTCTCGTACTCGCGGTCGCAGTGATCAAGCCCCTGAACCTGCTGCTGCTCGGCGAAAACTATGCCCGCACGATGGGGCTCAACGTACAGCGGGCCCGGACGCTGATCTTCCTCTCGACGGTTCTGCTGGCCGGAACCATCACGGCCTTCTGCGGGCCGGTCGGTTTCATCGGCCTGGCCGTGCCCCACATCGCCCGCATGCTCTTCGCCTCGGCCGACCACCGCATCCTGATGCCCGGCTCGATGCTCACGGGTGCCGCACTGCTGCTGGTCTGCGACCTGGCGGCCAAGCAGCTGGCGCTCCCGATCAATACGCTCACGGCCCTGCTGGGCATCCCGGTCGTGATCTTCGTCGTCACCCGTAACCGCACCCTCTTCTGATGAGCCTCACACTCCACCGCATTTCGCTCGCCTACGGCAGCCGCACCCTGCTGCAGGAGGTCTCGGCCGAATTCGCCGACCGCACCCTGACGGCCCTGATCGGCCGCAACGGCACGGGCAAGAGCACCCTGCTGCGCGCCGTCGCCGGACTGGGATCGCTTGCCGGCGGCCACATCGACCTGTGCGGGGAGCCGCTCGACACCCTCACGCCGCAACGACGAGCCGCAACGGTCTCGTTCGTCACCACCGACAAGGTGCGGATCGCCAACCTCACGTGCGAAGCCGTCGTGGCCCTGGGACGCGCCCCCTATACCGACTGGATCGGCCGCCTGCACGAGGAGGACCGCCGCATCGTGGCCCGCTCGCTCGAACTGGTCGGCATGGGCGGCTTTGCCCGCAAGACGATGGACCGCATGTCCGACGGCGAATGCCAGCGGGTCATGATCGCCCGGGCGCTGGCACAGGACACCCCCGTGATCCTGCTCGACGAACCCACGGCGTTCCTCGACCTGCCGAACCGCTACGAACTGGCGACACTCCTCGGCAGGCTGGCCCACGACGAGGGCAAGTGCATCCTCTTCTCGACCCACGATCTCGACGTCGCCCTCTCGCTCTGCGACGGAATCGCCCTGATCGACACACCCCACCTGCACCACCTCCCCTGCGACGAAATGGTGCGCAGCGGACTGATCGAGCGGCTTTTCGCCGGAGAGAGCGCCCGCTTCGACGCCGCAACCCGCACCGTACGGCTGCGCTGACCGGCCCGCCGATGACGGCAAAGCCTCTACGGTCCGTCCCGCAGCCGCCGCTCCGGACGGTGCCGGGCCGTTTTGCCGCTCTTTTTCACATTTTTTCACCACTTTTTTTGCACAAGTCACTTTTTTGCTTACCTTTGCACCGCTAAAGCAACCCGTTTACGGGAGGCGATAGTGGTAAAGGCCCATTCGTCTATCGGTTAGGACGCAAGATTTTCATTCTTGAAAGAGCAGTTCGATTCTGCTATGGGCTACAAACGAGGGGTGCCGGAAAGCGGCGCGCCGCCCGCAAGGAGGCCGAACGGAAAACGCAGGAAACCGGAGGAGACCGGACCCGCAAGGAGGTTGGAAGGGGCGGAGGCGAAGCCGGAAGGTGCTCTACGGGTGTTGAAAAGACAAGGAGCGGACCCCGAGTCCATCCGAAAGCAGCTACGGCTGTCGCAACAAGCAGACTGAAAAAATAAAAAAATAAACTTACACGAATTATGGCAAACCATAAGTCCTCGAAGAAAAGAATCCGTCAGACGGCGACCAAGCGCGCACACAACCGCTTGTTCCACAAGACGGCCCGCAACGCCGTGAAGGCTCTGCGTGCGACGACCGAGAAGAGCGCAGCCGAAGCTCTCCTGCCGAAGGTTACGTCGATGCTCGACAAGCTGGCCAAGCACAACATCATGCACAAGAACAAGGCCGCCAACCTGAAGAGCGCCATCCAGCTTCACGTGAACGCACTCTAATTCTGCGGGATCGGCGGGAATCCGCCTTCAAGCAAAAAGCTGACTTTTTGAAGTCAGCTTTTTTTGTTCGCCGAGGTCCGGCACTCTTGTCCGGAGGACGGGACTTTCCAAGAGAGGAGGCAGCCGGGTCGTTCGGACTTGCGGGCATGGAGGTAAGACCGCACATCCCCGGATCCGCCCGAAGGGTCCCGTGCAGCTGCAGCCTGAAAACGCCGCCGCCCCGGCCGTACCTCGCGATACGGCCGGGGCGGCGCAATACAGCAGATTGCTACTTGAGGGCGTCGATGACGGCCGCGATCCGGTCGAAGACCTCGTCCATCGTACCTACGCCGTCCACCGATGCATACTTGTTCTGCCCGGCGTAGTAATCGGCCACCACGGCCGTCTGCTTGTGGTAGACGTCCAGCCGGCCGCGGATCACCTCCTCCGAGGCATCGTCGGCACGGCCCGAATCCTTGCCGCGGAGCAGGATCCGGCGGACCAGCTCCTCCTCCGGAACATGGATGTCCACCATGATATCGACCTTCAGGCCCTCCTTGGCCAGGATCTTGTCGAACTCCTCGGCCTGCACCGTCGTGCGGGGGAATCCGTCGAAGATGCAGCCCTTGGCATCCTTGTGCTCGGAGACGTAGTTGGCGATCATGCCGATGACGATCTCATCGGGTGCCAGCTTGCCCTCCTTGATATACTGTTCCATGCTGCGGCCCAGCTCCGTACCGCGGCGGATCTCGTCACGGATCACCTCGCCCGTCGAGACGTGGTCGATGCCGTAATGTTCCTTCAGACGCTGCGCCTGCGTACCTTTTCCGCAGCCCGGAGCACCGAATAAAACGATGTTTATCATAACCGAATCCGTTTTTGTGATTGTTCGGACAAAATTACTGTAATTTTTGAGAAACGGCAAAGAATCGTTAGATTTGTAAAAAATTTCACATTCCCATGGAAGCCAAGAAACGCACCGAGATCGCCACGCTGGGCGAGTTCGGACTCATCGACCTGCTGACGCAGGATTTTCCCGTACGGAACGCCTCGACCCTGCGGGGTGTCGGCGACGATGCCGCCGTGATCATGCCCCCGGCCGGTGAGGCGATGCTCTGTACGACCGACACCTTCTTCGAAGGGATCGATTTCGACCTCACCTACTTCCCGCTCAAACACCTGGGATACAAGGTCGTAACGGCGGCCGTCAGCGACCTGCTGGCTATGAACGCCCGTCCCTCGCAGCTGACCGTCTCGCTGGGCGTCTCGTCCAAGTTGCCCGTAGAGGCCCTGCAGGACCTCTACGAAGGGATCCGCTTCGCCTGCAAGGAACAGGAGATTGACCTTGTCGGCGGCGACACGCGGGCCTCGATGAACGGGCTGACGATCGGCCTAACGGCCCTGGGGCATGCCCCGCAGGAGCAGATCGTCCACCGCAGCGGAGCCCGGCAGAACGACCTGGTCTGCCTGACGGGCAACCTCGGCGCCGCCTACATGGGCCTGCGGCTGCTCGAGCGCGAAAAGCGCGTCCTTTCCGACGTCAAGAACCCCGAACCGCAGTTCAAGGGCTACGAATACCTGCTCGAGAAGTACCTCAAGCCCCGCCCGCGCACCGACATCATCGAAGCGCTGCGCGAGGAGCAGATCCTCCCCACATCGATGATCGACCTCTCGGACGGGCTCGCGAGCGACCTGCTGCAGCTTTGCAAGGCCTCGCAATGCGGCGTACGGATCTACCTCGACCGGATTCCGATCGCACGGCAGACCTCGGCACTGGCCGACGAGATGCACATGGACCCGGTCGTGGCGGCGCTCAACGGAGGCGAAGACTACGAACTGCTCTTCACCGTGCCGCTCGCCATGCAGGAACAGGTGATGCGGCTCGGACTGGTGGACGTCATCGGCCACATCACCCCCGCATCGACGGGCGCCTTCCTGGTCACCCCCGACGGACAGGACATCCGCCTCCGGGCCCAGGGGTTTCCCGAGAAGTAAAAAAAGACGCTGAAAATTACCATCATTGGGAAATTCTTCCTATCTTTGCGGTCCCGAAAAGGGATTAACCATTAATCAAAAGGTATTATGAACAATTACGAAACCGTTTTCATTGTCACGCCGGTCCTCTCGGATGCACAGGTGCAGGAGGTCGCTGACAAATTCCAGGGCGTCATCACCGAGAACGGCGGTCAGATTGTGAACAAGGAGTCGTGGGGGCTTCGCAAGCTCGCATACCCCATTCAGAAGAAGACCACCGGGTTCTACTTCCTGATGGAGTTCACGGGCGAGGGCTCGCTCATCAACACGCTCGAGACGCAGTACCGCCGCGACGAGCGCGTGATCCGTTTCTTAACTTTCAAGCAGGACAAGTACGCCGTAGAGTATTCGGAGAAACGTCGTGCAAAACTTTCTAACAAGCAGGAGGAGTAAACCATGGCACAGGAGAACAAAGCACAGTCGGAAATCCGTTACCTCAATCCCGTATCGGTAGACGTCAAGAAGAAGAAGTACTGCCGCTTCAAGAAGCTCGGCATCAAGTACGTTGATTACAAGGACGGCGAATTCCTCAAGAAGTTCCTCAACGAACAGGGCAAGATCCTTCCCCGCCGCCTGACGGGTACCTCGCAGAAGTTCCAGAAGAAGGTCGCACAGGCCGTGAAGCGTGCGCGTCACCTCGCCATTCTGCCCTTCGTAACCGATTGTATGAAATAATTTAAGGAGGACATTACAATGGAAGTCATTCTGATCAAAGATATGGAGAATCTGGGCTACGCCAACGACATCGTGAACGTGAAGCCCGGTTATGCAAACAACTACCTGATCCCGCAGGGCATCGCCAAGGCCGCCACGGCTACGGCCAAGAAGGTGCTGGCCGAGAACCTGCGCCAGCGTGCCCACAAGGATGCCAAGATCCTTGCCGACGCACAGGCTCTGGCCGAGACGATCGCCAACCTGCCGCTGTCGCTGGCTGTCAAGGCCGAGGAGGGCAAGCTCTTCGGTACGGTGACCGCTGCCGACCTGGCCGAGGCTCTCGCCGCCAAAGGCATCACGGTGGATCGCAAGCAGATCAGCGTCGATGCGATCAAGACCGTCGGCGAGTACGAGGCTACGGCCCGCCTGCACAAGGAGGTCAAGGCTACGATCAAATTCTCGGTTACCGCTGCAGAATAAGGTCGCAAGCGACTCATCAAGCAAAAGAGCTTTCCCCCGAGGGAAAGCTCTTTTTTTCGTTTTCATTGGTCCGGATCGGCATGCAGCCAGGCCCGAAAGGCTCTGCCTGCTCAACATGTACGGAGGATCTGTAGTCCGGAATCCGGCAACCACGCAAACCGGCGGCACGAAGGCAAGATCCCCGTTGTTCCGGCACTGTGTCCGTCAGAATCCCTGCCGACAAAACCGTTCCAAAGCGTCCCCACAGTGCCCCGAGGGAGAGGGGCTGCCGGGGGCGGCTCCGATTCCGCGCGTGCCGCACCCTGCATCGAACCGGACTCCGGGGTGCCTTCCTCACTGAAGTTCCGGCCCATAGATGCTTCCCCGGGTCCGTTGCCGCATCTCCTCGCTCCGCCCGCCCCGCCGTCAGCCGATCCTCAAGCATTCCCCGCCGACACTCCGCACCGACAAGGCATAAAAAAGGGCCGCAGACTTCCGTCCGCGGCCCTCGGTTCGGGATCACTCCCCCTGCGGGAAGTTACTCCTTGTCTTCCTTCTTGGCGGCAGCCTCCATGGCGCTCTTCAGAGCAGCCAGGCCGGCGATGTCACCCAGCGTCGTCTTCTCGACCGAAGCGTTGATCTTCTTCACGGTCGATTTCGTAGCATCGGCAGCAGCACGCTTCTCGGCCTTCTCGGCAGCAGCGGCCTCACGACGGGCATCGTCGTAGGTGCGCAGGTGCGAGAGGGTGATGCGCTTGGTGGCCTTCGAGAACTCGATCACCTTGAAGTTGAGCTTGTCGCCCACCTTCGGGGTCGTACCGTCCTCCTTGACCAGCTGGCGGGCCGGGCAGAAGCCCTCGATGTTCTCGCCCAGAGCGACAACGGCGCCCTTGTCGGTCATCTCGGTAATCGTACCCTCGTGGATGCTCTCAACCGGGAACTGAGCCTCGAAGCCGTTCCAGGGGTTCTCCTCCAGCTGCTTGTGGCCCAGCGAGAGGCGACGGTTCTCCTTGTCGATCTCGAGTACGACCACGTCGATGTCGGCACCGACTTGCGTGAACTCACCCGGGTGCTTCACCTTCTTGGTCCAGCTCAGATCCGAGATGTGGATCAGGCCGTCGATGCCCTCCTCGATCTCGACGAATACGCCGAAGTTCGTGAAGTTGCGCACCTTGGCCGTGCACTTCGTGCCGACGGGGTACTTGGTCTCGATGTTCTCCCACGGATCGGGCGTCAGCTGCTTGATGCCGAGCGACATCTTGCGCTCCTCACGGTCGAGGGTCAGGATAACGGCCTCCACCTCGTCGCCGACCTTCATGAACTCCTGGGCCGAACGCAGGTGCTGGCTCCACGACATTTCGGATACGTGGATCAGCCCCTCCACACCCGGAGCGATCTCGACGAATGCGCCGTAGTCAGCCATGACAACGACACGGCCCTTGACCTTGTCGCCGACCTTGAGGTTGGGATCGAGAGCCTCCCACGGATGCGGGGTGAGCTGCTTCAGACCCAGGGCGATACGCTTCTTCTGGTCGTCGAAGTCGAGGATCACGACGTTGATCTTCTGATCGAGCGAAACGATCTCCTCGGGGTGGTTCACGCGGCCCCACGAGAGGTCGGTGATGTGAATCAGACCGTCCACACCGCCCAGATCGACGAATACGCCGTAGGAGGTGATGTTCTTGACGGTACCCTCGAGGATCTGACCCTTCTCGAGCTTCGACATGATGACCTGCTTCTGGGCCTCGAGCTCGGCCTCGATAAGGGCCTTGTGCGAAACGACCACGTTGCGGAACTCCTGGTTGATCTTCACCACCTTGAACTCCATGGTCTTGTCTACATAGATGTCGTAGTCGCGGATGGGCTTCACGTCGATCTGCGAACCGGGGAGGAAGGCCTCGATGCCGAAGACATCGACGATCATGCCGCCCTTGGTGCGGCACTTGATGTAACCCTTGATGATCTCGTCCTTCTCCAGGGCCTCATTGACACGATCCCAGCTCTTGAGCTGACGGGCCTTCTTGTGCGAGAGAGCCAGCTGGCCGTTCTTGTCCTCGGCCGACTCGACGTAGACCTCGATCTTGTCACCGACCTTCAGATCGGGATTGTAGCGGAACTCCGATACGGGGATCACGCCCTCGCTCTTGTAGCCGATGTTCACCAGCACCTCGCGCTTGGTGATGGCCGTTACGGTACCCTCGACCACTTCGCCGACAGCGACGTTCGAAAGCGTCTTGTCATAAGCCTCGGTGATCTGCTCCTTGGGCTGATCGTACACGCCCAGATCGTTCTCGAAGGCGTTCCAGTCGAAATTCTCGTTTGCGACCACGTTCTTTACTTCTTCCATTGTGGAAATTGAATTTTGCGATACAATCGCTCGTTAAACGGTTAATAATTAAGTTCATACCCGCACCAACGCACACAACGTGCACGCGCGCGAGACTGCAAAGATATATCTTTTTCGTTGAAAATCAAAAATTTCAGTCTTTTTTCAGTCCTTCTGCCGCGGAGTGCGTCCGAAGCCGTCTCAACGCGGGTTCGCTTCGGGACGGACGACGCGCTGCCGCGGACGGTTGTCGGGCTCGACCGGCGACTTTTCGCCGAGTTCCCCGAGCAGTACGCCGGCCACCTTCTCCCCGGTAATCCGACCGTCGGATCCGTTCAGGCCGCGATAGTTCCGGTAGACATAGTCATTGAGGGCCACCCGGTAGCCGCGCCCCTCGCGCAACTGCGGGAAACGCACATCGAAGGCGCTGTCTCGCGCATCGACGAGAATCTCGTAGGGAGTTGTCGAGATGAGATCGATCCGGTGGGCCTCCTTGCGGTTCTCCGTATCGTTGTACTTGGTAAGGATCGTGCGCCGCATGTCGGCTGGCGTCATCCGCATCACGGCAATCTCGGTCCCGAAAGGCTCGAGGTCATATACCCGTGCGGTGCTCATGCCGCCGGCCGGGATCGAATCGATCCGCACGCCGCCCACATGGTAGAAGCCCACCTCGGCACCCGCCCTGTCGGCCACCGCACGGGCCATCCAGTTGGCCACGCCCCAGCCGTCGGCCGGCCGGGCGAATTCGCCCACCGGACGGTTCAACTCCGGGTCGGCATAATAGCGCTCCACCTCGGCCCGATACTCCGGGTCTGCCTCGTAACCGGCCAGCGGCACGATCCGGTAGTCACTCCCCACGACCTTACCTCCCCGCAGACGGATTGTCGTCACGCCGACATTCGAGAGGTTCTTCCCCGTCTGGGTCATGAGCGTACCGTTGATCACCGTATCGCACTCGACATGCGTATGTCCGCCGATCACCACGTCGAACAGGCCGCAGCGCCCGAGCAGTTCGGCATCGCGGTCGTCGCCCATGTGCGAGAGGAGTACCAGCACGTCCACCTTCGGGCGCAATTCGGCACCGACCTCCATGGCCCGCTGCTGCGGGTCGGGAAAACGCAGCCCCTCGAAACTCGAGGCATTTCCGGCCGGATGGCCCGGGCCCTCGTAGTTGGTCACCGCACCGACCAAGCCGATCTTCACCCCGTCACGCTCGAGGACGGTGGCGGGCGGCAGGGACGGGAAGGTACACGTGTCGCTGACGACATTGGCGCAGACCACCTCGAAATCCATGCTGTCGATCATGCGGCCGAGGAAGGCCTGCCCGCGGTCGAACTCGTGGTTGCCGAGCGTCGCCGCGTCGTATCCGAGCCGGTTCATCAACGCGATGATCGGCATGCCGGGCGTCGGTGCCAGATCGACGTAGGCATTGCCCGTCCAGCGGTCGCCGGCATCGACGAGCACCGCCCCGGGCACCGTATCGCGGCAGGCGGCGACGGCTGCCGCCAGTTGCGGGAAGTATTGGATTCTGGCGTGCATGTCGTTCGTGGACAACAGCACGAGCATCTGCTCGCGGGGCGAGCAGGCGGCCGCCGCCAGCATCAGGGCGAGCAGGGCCGAACGGGTCCATCTTTTCATCATAGGCTTTTACAAACTGCTTTCCGAGTTGCCAAAGTTACAAATAATTTCTACCTTTACACAGCATAAAGCAAAACCTCGATCCATGAGCGATACGATCAAAATCATCTGCGACAACCTCGGCGGCGAGCTGGAAGTGCCGATGGGAACGACGTTGCAGAAGATCGCGGAGCGGCTCACCCCGGGCAAATACCCGTTCCTGGCCGCTTTCGTGAACAACCGCATCAAAGAACTGAACTACAGGATATACACCCCGGTGACGATCCGCTTCGTGGACATCACCTCGTTCGAAGGCATCCGCGTCTACCAGCGCACGGCCTGGTTCATTCTCCAGAAGGCCGTCCGGGACCTCTATCCCGACCGGACGCTCCACATCCGCCACTCGCTGGGACAGAGCGGCGTCTACTGCGAGATCGAAGGCATCGACGAATTCTCCCGCGAAGAGACCGACGCCCTGAAGGCCCGCATGCGGGAGATCGTGGCCAGCGACCTGCCCATCGAACGGCGCAAGGCCCTGACCAGCGAGGTACGCGCCCGCTACGCTGCCGAAGGCTTCGCCGACAAGATCGCCCTGCTCGACTCGCGCCCGCGGCTCTACAGCGACCTCTACACGCTGGCCGACACGGCCGGCTACTTCTACGGTTCGCTGGCCCCCTCGACGGGTTACATCCGGCTGTTCGACATCGAGCCCTACTACAACGGCTTCTACCTGGTGCTCCCGCCGCGCACCTCGCCCGACCGGCTGAACCGCCATGTCCATCAGGACAAGATGTTCAGCATCTTCCGCGAATACCAGTCGTGGGTGCGCATCATGGGTGTCCCGACCGTCGGCGACGTCAATTCGAAGGTCCTCGCGGGCGACGCCGGCGGCATGATCAAGCTGGCCGAGGCCTTCCACGAGCGGAAATTCGCCGAAATAGCCGACGCCATCGCCGAGGCAAACCTCTCGCGCGGAACCCGCGTGGTGCTCATCTCGGGACCCTCGTCGAGCGGCAAGACCACCTCGGCCAAACGGCTGGGCATCCATCTGGGCGTGCTCGGGCTGAACCCCGTGCTGATCTCGCTCGACGACTATTTCGTCGATCGAGAGAAGACCCCGAAGGACGAGAACGGCGACTACGACTACGAGGCGCTCGAAGCCATCGACCTCGAACTGTTCAACGACCACCTGCGCCGCCTGATGCAGGGCGAAAGCGTCGATATCCCGCGCTACAACTTCATCACCGGACGCCGCACGTGGCACAACGCCCCGCTGACGCTCGACGAGCGGTCGATCCTCATCATCGAGGGGATCCACGGGCTCAACCCGCGGCTGACCCCCTCGATTCCCGAGCAGCAGAAGTTCCGCATCTACATCTCGTGCTTCACGTCGGTGGCGATGGACAACCTCTCGCGTATCGCCACCACGGACAACCGCCTGCTGCGCCGCCTGACGCGCGACTACACGCAGCGGGGGTCCGACGCGCTGGCCACCCTCTCGCGCTGGGCCTCGGTCCGCCGCGGCGAAGAGAAGCACATCTTCCCCTATCAGGAGAATGCCGACGTGATGCTCAACTCGTCGCTCTTCTACGAGATCTCGGTCCTGCGCCCCTTCGCCGAGAAGATTCTCCGCGAAGTGCCCGACACGGTGCCCGAATACGACGAGGCGCGGCGCATGCTCAAGTTCCTCGACAACTTTATCCCCATCGCCCCCGACGAGATCCCGCCGACGTCGATTCTCCGGGAGTTCATCGGCGGCAGCAGTTTCAAATACTGACCCGCGCCAACCTGCCTGGAACTCATGAACAACCGCCTGCTCTTCACACTCGCCGCGCTGCCGCTTGCCGCACAGGGAACGGCCGGGGAGAAAAAGGAGGCCGCCGCCCCAAACGGAGACCCGCGGCCGAACATACTTTTCTTCCTGGTCGATGACATGGGGTGGCAGGACACCTCGGTGCCCTTCCACGACGAGCACACGCCGCTCAACGACCGATACCACACGCCCAACATGGAGCGGCTGGCCCGCATGGGCGTCCGCTTCACGCAGGCCTACGCCTGCGCCGTCTCCTCGCCGTCTCGCTGCAGCATCCTCTCGGGCATGAACGCCGCACGGCACCGCGTGACCAACTGGACACTTGACTACGGGCGCCAGACCGACGCTTCGAGCGACGTGCTCGAGCTGCCCGACTGGAACTGGAACGGCATCCAGCCCGACACCGTCATCTCGGCGCACAACACGCAAAACGCCACCCCCGTGACGACGCTCCCGCAGCTGCTGCGCGAGAACGGCTACTACACGATCCATTGCGGCAAGGCCCACTTCGGAGCCAAGACCACGGCCGGGGCCGACCCCCTTGCGATGGGGTTCGACGTCAATATCGCCGGCGGGGCCAACGGCGCCCCCGGGAGCTATCTGGCAAAACGGAACTTCGGACAGGGTTCGCCCCAGGAGGTGCTCGGGCTCGAAAAGTATTTCGGCGAGGATCTCTTCCTGACCGAGGTGCTGACCCGCGAGGCGATCGAGGCGCTGAAGGTGCCCGTCTCCCGCCGCCAGCCTTTCTACCTATATATGGCCCACTATGCGGTCCACGCGCCCTACGACGAGGACACCCGCTTCACCGCCCGCTACCGGGGACGCTACGACAGGCAGCTCGACGCCCCGCTCAACGAGAGCGAGACGCGCTACGCCGCCCTGGTCGAGGGGATGGACAAGAGTCTGGGCGACCTGCTCGACTTTCTGGAGCAGTACCCCGAAACGGCCCGCAACACGATCATCCTCTTCATGTCCGACAACGGCGGACAGGGGCTCAACAACACCCGACAGGGTGTCGAGAACCGCGACCCGAACTATCCGGCACGCGCCGGCAAGGGATCGGCCTTTCTGGGCGGCGTCCGCGAACCGATGATGGTCTCGTGGCCGGGCGTCGTCGCGGGCGGCACGTCGTGCGACCAGCCGGTGATGATCGAGGACTTCTTCCCGACGATCCTCGAACTGGCCGGCATCAGGCGCTGCACCACGCGGCAGACGGTCGATGGCCGGAGCTTCGCCGGGGTGCTGCGCAACCCCCGGGAGCGTTACGAGCGCCCGATCGTCTGGCACTTCCCCAACCTGTGGGGCGAGACCCAGAATCAGGAGGAGGGCTACGGAGCCTATTCGGCCTACCTCGAGGGCGACTACCACCTGATCTATACCTGGGAGACAGGCCGGCTGCGCCTCTACGACATCCGGCACGACATCGGCGAGCAGCATGACCTGGCCGCCGAGCGCCCCGAAACGGTCCGCCGCCTGGCGCGCCGCCTCTCGCAGCGGTTGCGCGAAGCCGACGCACAGCGCCCCTCGTTCCGTGCGACGGGCGAACCCTGCCCGTGGCCCGACGAGGCAGCCCGCAACGCCACACACAAACAGTAACCGACCGACACAACAGCTAAATCCAAAAATATGTTCGACAAATTCTCCGGACGCCACATCGGCGTCACCCGCCCCGAAGACCTGAAAGCGATGCTCGACACGATCGGCGTCGGCTCGGTCGATGAGCTGATCGCGCAGGTCATCCCCGCCTCGATCCGGCTCAAGAAACCCCTTGCCCTCCCCTCCGAGGGCATGAGCGAATACGAATTCGCCGCCCACATCCGCGCACTGGCAGACCGCAACCGCTGCCTGCGCTCATTCATCGGCATGGGCTACTACCCGTGCGCCGTACCGGCCGCCGTCTCGCGCAACGTCTTCGAGAACCCCGCCTGGTACACCTCCTACACCCCCTATCAGGCCGAGATCTCGCAGGGACGCCTCGAGGCGCTGCTCAATTTCCAGACGGCCGTCATCTCGCTCACGGGCATGGAGATCGGCAACTGCTCGCTGCTCGACGAGGGCACGGCCGCAGCCGAGGCCATGCTGATGATGTTCGCGCTGCGTTCGCGCGAGGCGGTCAAGGAGGGGCGCAACCAGCTCTTCGTGGACCGCAACATCTTCCCGCAGACGCTCGACGTGCTGCTGACGCGCAGCGAACCGTTCGGCATTGAGCTGATCATCGACGACTACAACGACTACGAGTTCTCGGGCAAGGAGTTCGGCGCCATCGTCCAGTATCCGGCCGCCGACGGCGAGGTCCGCGACTACGCCGACTTCACCGCCGCGGCACATGCCAAGGGGGCCCTCGTCACGGCCGCCTGCGACCTGCTCTCGCTCGCCCTGCTGAAGGCTCCGGGCGAGTGGGGTGCCGACATCGCCGTGGGTTCCACGCAGCGTCTGGGCACCCCGATGGGCTTCGGAGGTCCCTCGGCCGGCTACATGACCACGCGCGAGGCTTTCAAGCGCAACATGCCGGGCCGCATCATCGGCGTCTCGGTGGACCGTCTGGGCAACCGCGCCCTGCGCATGGCGCTCCAGATGCGCGAACAGCACATCAAGCGCGAACGCGCCACGTCGAACATCTGCACGGCCTCGGCCCTGATGGCCTCGATGGTCGGTTTCTACTGCGTCTACAACGGCCCCGAGGGGCTGCTCCGCGCCGCCCGCACGGCCCACGAGGCCGCCGAGACGGTGGCCCGCGCCCTGGAGGCCATGGACTACCGGCTCGCCTCCAAATGCTTCTTCGACACGCTTGAGGTCGAGGCCGAGGCGGCCGTCGTCCAGTCGCTCGCGCTCGAGGCCGGCATCAACTTCTACTATCCGTCGGAGGGTTCGGTACGCATGTCGTTCGACGAGGTGACGACCCCCGCCGAAATCGAGACGGTCATCGGCATCTTCAGCGCCGCCAAGGGACGCAAGGTCAAGGCCGTAAAGGCCGCCGCCGGCGAGGAGACGATTCCCGTTTCGCTGCGCCGCCAGTCGGCCTACCTGACCGAACCGGTCTTCAACCGCTACCGCTCGGAGAGCGCCCTGATGCGTTACATCAAGACGCTCGAGCTGCGCGACATCTCGCTGGCCAACTCGATGATCTCGCTCGGGTCGTGCACCATGAAGCTCAACGCCGCGGCGCTCATGCAGCCGCTCTCGCTGGCCGGCTTCCAGATGATGCACCCCTTCGCCCCGGCCGATCAGGCCGAAGGCTACATGGAGCTGATCGCCGAGCTCGAAAAGGACCTGGCAACGATCACGGGCTTCGCCGCCTGCTCGCTCCAGCCCAACTCGGGCGCCGCCGGCGAATACTCCGGCCTGATGGTCATCCGCGCCTACCACCAGAGTCGCGGCCAGGGCTACCGCAACGTGGTGCTGATTCCCGCATCGGCCCACGGCACGAACCCCGCGTCGGCAGCCATGGCCGGCATGAAGATCGTCACGGTGGCCTGCGACGCGAACGGCAACATCGACGTGGCGGACCTCGAGGCCAAAGCCAAAGAGCACGCCTCGGAGCTGTGCGGACTGATGGTCACCTACCCCTCGACGCACGGCGTCTTCGAGAGCCGCATCCGCGAGATCGTCGATGCCGTGCACGACGCCGGCGGACAGGTCTACATGGACGGTGCGAACATGAACGCCCAGGTGGGACTGACCAACCCCGGCTACATCGGGGCCGACGTCTGCCACCTGAACCTCCACAAGACCTTCGCCATGCCGCACGGAGGCGGCGGCCCGGGCGTCGGTCCGATCTGCGTGGCCGAACACCTCAAGGCGTTCCTGCCGACCCACCCGATCGTCGCCACGGGCGGCGAAGAGGGCATCACGGCCGTCTCGTCGGCTCCGTGGGGCTCGGCCATGCTGCTGCCGATCACCTACGGCTACATCAAGATGCTCGGCGAGGAGGGGCTGCGCCACGCCACCGAGATGGCCATCGTCAATGCCAACTACATGTCTTCGGCCCTCAAGTCGGAATACCGCACCTACTACTCGGGTGAAACGGGCCGCGTGGGCCACGAGATGATCCTCGACCTGACGCACTTCAAGAAGGAGTACAACATCGACTGCGGCGACATCGCCCACCGTCTGATGGACTACGGCTTCCACGCCCCGACGCTCTCGTTCCCCGTGCACGAGACGCTGATGGTCGAGCCCACGGAGTCGGAGCCCAAGGAGGAGATGGACCGCTTCATCGAAGCCCTCGTCCGGATCAAGCACGAATGCGAGGCAGCCGTCGGAGAGGCCGACAACGTCGTGGTGAACGCTCCCCATACGGCCGTTGAACTGGCCGGCGAGTGGGGACACCCCTACTCGCGCATGGAGGCTGCCTTCCCGCTCGAATGGGTGCGCCACGCCAAGTTCTTCCCCTATGTAACCAAGATCGACAACGGCTACGGAGACCGCAACCTCTGCTGCCGCAACTGCGAGTAACCCCGGCCTGCGGCCGGGAGCAGAATCCCGAAGCGGGGACCGGAGCATCGGTCCCCGCTTTTTCATCCCCGGAAGCCCCTCACGCTCCGGACGGCACGATTATTTCGGGCGATTATTTGGCAACTCGCCCCGAAGTGCTTATCTTTGTCGGGATATGCCCGCCGGCGCCGGTCTGCCGAGAAGGGAAGCAGGGGGCAATGCACGGAAACACAACAACAAAACAGAACATACACGTATGAAAGTAGAAAAGAACAAAATGGTCGGTGTGGACTACAAGCTCACCGTAGACGGACAGATCGCGGACCAGTCGCGTCCGGGACAACCCCTCGAATTCATCTTCGGCACGGGCATGCTGCTCCCGAAGTTCGAGGAGGCCATCGAAGGCAAGGAGCCCGGCGAGAAGGTAGCCTTCACGCTCGAGCCCAAGGACGGCTACGGCGAGCTGATCGCCGAGGCGATCGTGGACCTGCCGAAGAACATCTTCATGGTGGACGGCAAGCTGGCCGAGGACATCCTCTTCGTCGGCAGCCAGGTGCCCATGAGCGACGCCCAGGGCAACCGCATGATGGGCATCGTCAAGGAGGTGGGCGACGAGCACGTCAAGATGGACTTCAACCACCCGATGGCCGGCAAGACCCTCAACTTCGAGGTCGAGGTGGTCTCGGTGCGCGACGTCACGCCCGAGGACCTGCAGGGCCACTGCTCCTGCGGTTCGTGCGGCGACGGCTGCGACGACGGCTGCTGTGAGGATCACGGACACGGACACTGCAACTGCCACTAAACCGCACCGGCCGGGAACTCCCGGCCCCCAACCGACAGGACGGGACCTTCTTCGGAACGGTCCCGTCTTCCGTAACCGACCTCGCACGATGTACACCCTCGGCCAATACCTCTTCTCGCTCGACGATCCGCACGGACTGCTGCGGACACTCGACGGTCTGGAGCCCGAACGCGGTGCGGACGGGCGCCCCGTCCACGCCGTCGGGAACTCGGCCGCCGTCTTCCGCGTCCGCTGCGGCGGCCGACGGATGGCCCTGCGCTGCTTCCTGCGGCCGATGCGCCACCTGCGCGAGATCTACGGAGAGCGGCTGCACGAGCGGGAGCTCTTCCTCTACACCGCCCCGGACAAGGGGTTCTGGACGGATGTCGTGCTGACCGACTGGATCGAGGGGCCGACGCTCCGCGAGGCGATCGACCGGGCCGTCGCGGATGGCGACGCGGCCCGCCTCGGGGAGTTGGCCCGGCGCTTCGACGCGCTGGCCGCCGAGCTGATCGCCGACGATACGGCCCACGGGGATCTGAAGCCCGAGAACCTGGTTGTCGGGGCGGAGGGCCAGCTCCACCCGATCGACCTCGACGCAATGTTCCTCCCCGCCTTCGCCGGGGAACGCAGCCCCGAACTGGGTACCGCGGCCTACCAGCACCCCGCCCGCACGGAGGAGACGTTCGACGAACGGATCGACGATTACCCGGCGGCGCTGATCTCCACGGCGCTCCATGCACTGGCCGCCGACCCCGGGCTGGGCGCAAGGTACGCCGGGTCGGACGGGCTGCTGTTCAACCCCGCCCGAATCCCCCGCGAGGCGGCCTATCGCGAAGTCGTCGCCCTCTTCGAACTCCGCGGCATGGCAGCGCAGTACCGCATCGCCCGCCTGCTGGAGACCCCCGTCCCGCAGCTTCCCGGCCTCGGAGAACTGCTCCGGGAGGCAGTCCGGATGGCAGAACGGCCCGAGAGCTCGTCCGACCCTGCCGGACCGCAGCCCGAACTCTTCGAGCGGGAGGGCCGCTGGGGCTTCCGCCTTGCGGGTCAGGTCGTCATTCCGCCGCTCTACGACAACGGATTCGACTTCACGGAAGGGCTGGCAGCCGTCCGTCTCGGACAGACGTGGCACTACATCGACCCGGCGGGCCGCACCCGCCTTTCGTGTCCCGGCTGCCAGGCCGTGAAACCCTTCCGCAACGGCCGGGCGCAGATCGTCCGCAACGGCCGCAGGGCTGCAATCGACCCATCGGGACGCATCTTGGAGAATTGACACCAATTGCCTATATTTGCATCTGATTAACCAATCGACGCAATGGCTTCATTCAGACATCCGACCCCCGAAGAGATCGCCGCACTCGAAGCGCTCGGCAACTCGGCCGAGGCGTGGTCCCAGATCCGTGTGACGGAGGACTTTCGGCCGCACCAGCTTCTCCAGGCTCGCCTCGAGGGGATTGTCGAGATCGGCCCGGGCGCCCGCGTGATCCGCTCGCGCGTAAGCAACTACCGCATCGGAGAGGGATCGCTCGTCGAAGGCGTCACGGCGCTCGAATGCCGCTCGCGCTCGTCATTCGGCAACGGTGTCCCGGTAGCCACGATGAACGAATGCGGCGGCCGCACCGTGAAGATCTTCGATACGATGTCGGCCCAGATCGCCTACCTGATGGCCGTCTACCGCCACCGGCCGCAAGCCATCGCCGCCCTGGAACGTATGATCGACGCGTACGCCGGGAACCGGACCTCGGAGATGGGCGAGGTGGGCCGCAACTGCCGGATCGTCGGCGCCCGCTTCATCCGCGAAGTGCGCATCGGCGACAACGTCACCGTCGATGGAGCCTCGATGCTCTGCAACGGAACGCTCTGCGACGGCGTCCGGATCGGCGTGGATGTCAAGGCCTACGACTTCATCGCGGCCGAAGGAGCCCGGATCGACAACGGAGCAACGGTCGAACGCTGCTTCGTGGGCGAGAACTGCCGTCTGGACAAGGGATTCTCGGCCGCCGAATCGCTCTTCTTCGCCAACTCCCACTGCGAGAACGGCGAGGCGGCATCGATCTTTGCCGGGCCCTACACCGTCTCGCACCACAAATCCTCGCTGCTGATCGCCGGCATGTTCTCGTTCTTCAACGCCGGCAGCGGCTCGAACCAGAGCAACCACCTGTTCAAGAGCGGCGCCGTACACCAGGCCGTGCATCCGCGCGGCTGCAAGTTCGCCTCCGGAGCCTACGTCATGTCGCCGGCCCTCGAAGGTGCCTTCACGATGGTCATGGGGCACCACACCCACCACCATGACACCTCGGCGTTTCCCTTCTCGTATCTGATCGAAAAGCAGGAGCGATCGTTCCTCATGCCCGGTGCCAACCTGACGAGCTACGGCACCGTGCGCGACCTGGAGAAGTGGCCCGCACGCGACGGCCGGACCGTACAACGCGACGCGATCAACTTCGAGGCCTGCAACCCCTACCTCACCGGGGCCATGCTGCAGGCCGTGGATGCGCTCCATGGCCTCGAGGAGCAGGATCCCGATGCTGCGGAATACCCCTGCAACAAGACCGTCATCCGTGCTGCGGCACTCCACCGCGGCCTGAAACTGTACAACAAGGCGATCGTCGCCGCCCTGGGGCAGATGCTCGACCGCGGTGAATCGTCCGAACGTTACGACGGAGGCGGCCGGTGGCTCGATATCGCCGGCCAGTACGTCACCAAACGCGAGGTCGAGGCGCTGCTCGACGCCCTGGAAGAGGGCCGGCTGACGACCCCCGCCGAGGTGGACAACCGCTTCCGCGTCTTCTTTGTCCACTACGACGACTACGCCCACAGTTGGGCCGAGCAGACCTGCGCCGCCCTGCTGGGCCACACCCCGTCGGTCGGGGAGCTCAACGACTTCATCGCGGCAGGCCGCAACGCCGCCGACACACTCCGCCGCATGACCGACGCCGACCGCGAACGGGACTGCGCCCCCGAGCTGTCGGTCAGCTACGGACTCGACGGCGACGACAACGACCGCATGGCCGACTACCGCGCCGTCCGCGGACTGAACGAACCCTGAGACCACCATGTATACGCAAAGCATCACCCGGCGGCACCGCACCGCCTTCCTGCTGGCCATCGACGGCTCGGGCTCGATGGCCGAGGAGATCCGTTTCCGGGGACGGACTTCGACCAAGGCCGAAGCCGTGGCCGCCATCGCCAACGAGCTGCTCTTCGAACTCATCGAGCGGGCCCGCCGCAGCGACGGCGTCCGCGACTACTACGACATCGCCCTGATCGGCTACTCGGGCGACGACGAGGTCTACCCGCTCCTGCCCGGAGGCCGCGAGATGGTCTCCGTGACGGAACTGGCCGGAATCGCCCCGACCCTGCGCCGCACTGCGGTCGAGTGCCGGCTGCCCGACGGCGGCATTGCCCTGCGCGAAGTGACCGTCCCGACCTGGATCGAGCCCCACGCCGTCGGGCAAACCCCGATGTGCGAGGCGTTGCGCCGCATCCGCGACCTGGCGGCCGCATGGTGTGCCGACCCGGCACACGCCGAAAGTTTCCCGCCCGTCGTCTTCCACATCACCGACGGCGAGGCGACCGACTGCGACGATGAGGAGCTGCGCACCGTCGCCGGACAGATCCGCGATCTGGGGACCGCCGACGGGAAGGTGCTGCTGATCAACATCCACATCGCCGCCGATGCGGAAGGACGCAGCGTCTTCTTCCCCTCGGAAGAGGAGAGCGCCTACCCGAACCGTTACGCCGCCCTGCTCTGCGACTGTTCGAGCGTCATGCCCGAAGTCTTCGAGGCGGCGATCCGCGAGGCGAAGGGGCCCGGAGCCCTGCCGCCCTTCCGCGGCGTAAGCTACAACGCCTCGGCCGACCAACTCGTCGCCATGCTCAACATCGGCTCCATCAGCGTCAAAACCGAATAGCCATGACCCCTACGCTCGGAATCTTCCGGCAGGCCCTGCAGACGCCCGACCTGTCGCTGGCCACCCTTACGGAGGCCCGCGCCGCAACCGGCGCCGACGGCATGCCTCGCCTGATGCGGACCACCCGCTTCGCCGAGGCCGAAATTTCGTGGCATGGAGCACACTGGCTGCTCTTCATGCCCCTCTCGCCGGCAGCCCTCGCCGCCGTGGAGCGCACGGCCTCGCAGACAGCCCGCCTCAACACGGAACTGCTCACCGAATACCGGATCCTGCCCGACGAACTCCGCTGGGTCGATGCCTCGGGCGTCCCCCGCGCCACGTCGCTCATCCTCCAGCGGCTGCCCGAGGGGCGCACTTTCGACGAGGCGCTGCTCACCGTACCGGCCGAACGGCTGGCCGAAGCGCTCGGCGAACTTCGCGACGGACTCGGCAAGTTGGGCTTCTCGCACAACAACCTGCGCCCCGAGAACCTGCGCTGGACCGGCACCCGCTTCGTCCCGCTGCGCTACCACGACGCCCGGTTCGGAACGCCGGGCAGCGACGATGCGGCATTCGAGGCGCTGCTCGAGCGGATCCGGCTCTCGGCCGGCACCGAAACACTCTCCGATGCGGCGGCCTCCTATACCGCCCTGCCCCGCTTCGACGGCCACCGCTGGGTGAGCCACATCTTCGAGGGGCTGGTCTGCGTCGAGGACGAAGGCGGCTATGGATTCGTCGATACGGAGAACCGGGAGGTCATCCCCACCCGGTTCCGCTGGGCCGGCGATTTCCACGAAGGCCGCGCCGAGGTGGAGACCGACACGGGCATGGGACTCATCGACCGCGAGGGCCGTTACGTCATCCCGCCCCGCTACGAGATCGTGGACTACGACCCGGCGGAGAGCATCGTCCGCGTGCGCCTCGACGGCCGCTGGGCGCTGTTCGACCACCTCGGGCACCGGCTGACCGAATTCGGGGACATCGAGGCCGAAGCCTGAACGGCAGACACACCCGGGCGGAGGGTTTTCCGCCACAACATACGGAACAACAACACAAAAAACGAATACAATGGAAAAGGTAAAAGTTCTGATCATCGGCAGCGGACCCGCCGGGTACACCGCCGCCATCTACACCTCGCGTGCCAACCTTCAGCCGGTGCTCTACGAAGGCATCGAGCCGGGCGGACAGCTCACGACGACCACCGAAATCGAAAACTTCCCGGGATACCCCGAAGGCGTGGACGGCAACCAGATGATGGCCGACCTGCGCCGCCAGGCCGAACGGTTCGGCACGGAGATCCGCACGGGCCAGATCACGAAGATCGACCTCTCGGCCCGCCCGTTCCACGTCAGCGTGGACGGCACGACGGAACTCGAGGCCGAGGCGGTGATCGTCGCCACAGGAGCCTCGGCCAAGTACCTCGGGCTGCCCTCCGAAACGAAGTTCCGCGGACAGGGAGTCAGCGCCTGCGCCACATGCGACGGGTTCTTCTACCGCAAGAAGGACGTGGCCGTCGTCGGCGGCGGCGACACGGCCTGCGAGGAGGCCACCTACCTCGCCTCGCTGTGCCGCAAGGTCTACATGATCGTCCGCAAGCCCTACCTGCGCGCCTCGAAGGCCATGCAGGAGCGAGTCTTCCGCACGGAGAACATCGAGGTGCTCTTCGAGCACAATACCGCCGAGGTGCTGGGCGACGACTCCGGCGTGACGGGCGCCCTGCTGCGCAGGAACGACGGAGAGGAGCGCACGATCGATATCTCGGGCTTCTTCCTCGCCATCGGCCACCATCCCAACACGGAGCTCTTCGCCGGACAGCTCGAGCTCGATGCCGAAGGCTACATCCGCACCGAGCCGGGCACCTCGAAGACCTCGGTCGAGGGCGTCTTCGCCGCGGGCGACGTAAAGGACCCCCACTACCGCCAGGCCATCACCGCCGCCGGTTCGGGCTGCATTGCCGCACTCGACTGCGAACGCTTCTTGCTGCGATAAAAACCAAAAAAACGGTTCAATGAAACACATCCCCATCCTTGCAAGTATCCTGAGTGCCGCCTGCGCCCTGAGCTCATGCGCCGTAGAGACCACCTACATCGGCAAGGCCTATCCAGCAACCGATGATCCGGAACTGTTTTTCAGCTGGAACGATGTACCCGGCGACTACGAAACCATGGGACACATGACGGCCACACCCCAGTTCTTCGGCAACCTTGAGGATGCACAGAAAGCCATCGAAAAACGGGCCCGCGAAAAGGGGGCCGACGCCGTGGTATTCGAAGGCATCGGACAGTCGGTATCCAACCCGACCTACACGACCACCGAGCACATCGAGAAGAACGGCGACGGCAGCAGCACCCGCACGGCCACAACCAAGCGCGATGCCGCAGTCTCGTACCAGCTCAAAGCGACCCTCATCAAATTCCGGCGATAACCCATGAGTTTTGCGGTCACCATACTCGGCAGCTCTTCGGCCAAGCCCACGCCCGACCGGCATCCGTCGGCCCAGGCGGTGAACATCCACGAGCAGTATTACCTCGTGGATGCGGGCGAAGGCGTGCAGCAGCAGCTCGTCCGCTACGGCATCAACCCGCTGAAGCTCCGCGCCGTATTCATCTCGCACCTGCACGGGGATCACGTCTACGGGCTCTTCCCGCTGATCTCGACCCTCGGGCTCTACGGGCGTCGGACGCCGCTCGACGTCTTCGCCCCGGCCCCCTTCGGCGAGATTCTCGAAAGCCACCTGCGCTACTTCGACACGGAGCTGCCCTACGAGGTCCTCTGGCACGAGGTGCGGACCACCGAACACGCGCTGCTGTATGAGAACCGCACGCTCGAGGTGTGGAGCATCCCGCTGCGCCACCGGGTGCCGTGCGCCGGATTCCTCTTCCGCGAAAAGGAGCCGCCGCTCAACGTGGACAAGTTCCAGATCGTGAAGTACGGCCTCTCGATCGCCCAGATCACCGCGGCCAAACGCGGCGAGGCGGTACGGCTCGACGACGGCACGGAGCTCGAGAACGGCATGCTGACCTACCGGCCCTATGCGCCGCGGTCGTATGCCTACCTCTCGGACACGAACTTCTCGGCCAAAGCCGCGGAGCTGTGCCGGGGCGTCGATCTGATGTACCACGAGGCGACCTATGCCGCTGCCGAACAGCGCTCGGCCCGTGACCGGGGGCACTCGACGACGACCGATGCCGCAAAGGCGGCGCTGAAGGCCGGAGCCCGGAGGCTGGTGATCGGACACTACTCGTCGCGCTACAAGGATGAAGGGCAGCTGGTCGAGGAGGCCCGGGCGCTCTTCCCCGAGAGTTATGCCGCCCGTGAGGGGACCACATTCACCATCGAAAAGCGACCATGACCAAAGCCGAAATACAACTCGTCCGCGCACTGGCCGACAAACGCGGCCGCGTGGAACACGGACTCTTCATCGCCGAGGGAGAAAAGCTCATCGGCGAGCTGCGCGCCTCGCACCTCCGCGTGCGCAGGATCTTCGCCCTCGAGGGGCTCTTCGAGGGTCCGGAGACCGAAACAGTCTCCCCGCGCGACATGGAGCGGATCTCGCAGCTCAAGACCCCCTCGAACTCGCTGGCCCTCGTCGAGATTCCCCACCACAGGCTCGATGCGGAGCACCTCGGCAACCACCTTACGCTGGCGCTCGACGAGGTGCAGAACCCCGGCAACCTGGGGACGATCATCCGCCTCGCGGACTGGTTCGGAATCGGCGACATCGTCTGCTCCGAGGGTTCGGCCGACTGTTTCAACCCCAAGGTGGTGCAGGCGACAATGGGGGCCATCCTCCGCGTACGGATCCACTACACCCCGCTCGCGCCGCTGCTCGCAGGAGCCGCCGCACGGGGCGTGGCCGTCTACGGTACGTTCCTCGACGGAGAAGACATCTACTCGGCCGACCTCACGCCGGGCGGGATCGTCGTGATGGGCAACGAGGGGCGCGGCGTGACCGACGCGGTCGCCCGGACGGTCACCCGAAGGCTCTTCATCCCCCCGTATCCGGCCGGAAGGGAGGGCTCCGAATCACTCAATGTCGCCATGGCGACGGGCATCGTCTGCTCGGAGTTCCGCCGGCGAGCGCTCCGCTGACCGCCCGCCGCACTGGGCACGCGACCCGCACATCGGAATGCGGAGGCGCCGGGAAACCGGCGTCTCCGCACTTTTTTCGCGCAATTCGCCGCGCAAACTGTTTGCACATTCTGAATATTTTGTACTTTTGTAGATTGAAACACACACGACTATGTCGGAACACAGACTCAAGATAGGCATCACGCAGGGTGATCCGAACGGCATCGGCTGGGAGGTGATTCTCAAGGCGCTGGGCGACCCGCGCATGACGGAACTCTTCACTCCGGTCGTCTACGGATCGCCGAAAGCCGCCGCCTTTTACCGAAATACGCTCCGCGATGCGGAACCCGTCGCATTCGTCCCGGCTGCCTCGGCCGCCGAAGCCCGCCGCGGGAAGGTCAATCTCGTGACGGCCGGAGAGGTCGCCGCCGTCGAGCCCGGGAAGCCCACGCCCGAAGCGGGCCGCGCCGCCGTCGAGGCACTGCGCGCCGCCGTCGAGGATCTGAAAGCCGGGCATATCGACGCCGTGGTCACCGCCCCCTTCGACAAGGAGACGGTCCAGAGCGACGATTTCCGCCACACGGGCCACACGGAGTTCTTCGGAGAGGCATTCGGAGGCGAGCCGATGATGATCATGTGCAGCGACGTGCTGCGCGTGGGGCTCGTCACCAAACACATCCCCGTTTCGGAGATCGCCCGGAGCATCTCGCGCGAGAAGATCGTCCGCGACCTCGAGACCCTGCGGCGTTCGCTCATCGAGGACTTCGGCATCGTCGAGCCGCGCATCGCCGTGATGGCGCTCAACCCCCATGCCGGCGACGGCGGGCTGTTGGGCCGCGAGGAGGAGGAGACGATCCGCCCGGCCATTGTCGAGGCCTTCAACAAGGGGATTCTCGCCTTCGGCCCCTTCGCTGCCGACGGGCTCTTCGCCGGAGGCGGATACGCCCGCTACGACGGCATCCTGGCCATGTACCACGACCAGGGACTGGCTCCGTTCAAGAGCCTCTCGCCCGACGGCGTGAACTTCACCGCAGGGCTTACGGCCGTACGCACCTCGCCCGACCACGGCACGGCGTTCGACATCGCCGGACAGGACCGCGCCGACGCACAGTCGATGCGCAACGCCATCTACACGGCCATCGACGTCGTGCAGCGCCGCCGCGCCTGGGCCGAATGGACCCGCAACCCCCTGCCGCGCGCCGAACGCGAGAAGAGCTCGCGCGACGTCTCTCTCAAGGAGCTGCCGCAGACCGAAAAGGAGTAAAGAGAAAAACAAAGGGCAAACCGGAGGCGTATTCCGTCTCGTAATTGTGGAAGCGCCGAAGGCCCCGAAAACTTAATTCATACCAATTTTTATGATCAAAATCACTTTCCCCGACGGATCGGTACGGGAGTACGCCGAAGGGACAACCGCCTACCAGATCGCGGAGAGCATCAGCCCTCGTTTAGCTGCTGACTCGCTGGCGGCCTCGGTAAACGGCGCGACGGTAGACATGACGCGCCCGATCGAAGCCGACGCTTCGGTCAAATTCTACAAGTGGGACGACGACGAGGGCAAGCACGCCTTCTGGCACACGTCGTCGCACCTGCTGGCCGAGGCCCTCGAGAACCTCTACCCGGGCATCAAGTTCGGCATCGGCCCCGCCATCGAGAACGGATTCTACTACGACGTCGATTCCCCGACGCCCATCACCGAAGCCGATCTCCCGCGAATCGAACAGAAGATGCAGGAGCTCTCCCGCAACAAGGAGCAGCTCATCCGCCGCGAGGTCCCCAAGGCCGAAGCCCTCAAGACCTTCACCGAAAAGGGCGACCAGTACAAGGTCGAACTCATCACGGACCTCGAGGACGGCACCATCTCCTTCTATACGAACGGTGCGTTCACGGACCTCTGCCGCGGCCCGCATATTCCCAACACGGGCTACATCAAGGCCATCAAGCTGACCTCCGTGGCCGGAGCCTACTGGCGCGGCAACGAGAAGAACAAGATGCTCACGCGTATCTACGGCATCTCGTTCCCCAAGAAGTCGATGCTCGACGAGTACCTCCAGATGATGGAAGAGGCCAAGAAACGCGACCACCGCAAGCTGGGCAAGGACCTCGAGCTGTTCACCTTCTCGCAGCGCGTGGGCCAGGGTCTTCCGCTCTGGCTGCCGAAGGGCGCCGCCCTGCGCGACCGTCTGGAGCAGTTCCTGCGCAACGTGCAGAAGGAGTACGGCTACCAGCAGGTCATCACCCCGCACATCGGCAACAAGGAGCTCTACGTCACATCGGGCCACTATGCCAAGTACGGCAAGGACTCCTTCCAGCCGATCCACACCCCGATCGAGGGCGAGGAGTACCTGCTCAAGCCGATGAACTGCCCGCACCACTGCGAGATCTACCGTTCGAAGCCCCGTTCGTACAAGGAGCTGCCGGTCCGTCTGGCCGAGTTCGGAACGGTCTACCGCTACGAGCAGTCGGGCGAGCTCCACGGACTGACCCGAGTGCGCGGTTTCACGCAGGACGACGCCCACCTGTTCGTCCGCCCCGACCAGCTGCTCGAGGAGTTCGAGCGCGTGATCGACATCGTGCTCTATATCTTCCGCACGCTGAAGTTCGACAGCTATACGGCACAGATTTCGCTGCGTGACCCGAACAACCGCGAGAAGTACATCGGTTCGGACGAGAACTGGGAAAAGGCCGAGTCGGCCATCATGCAGGCCGCCAAGGAGAAGGGTCTCAACACGGTCGTGGAGTACGGCGAAGCTGCCTTCTACGGACCGAAACTCGACTTCATGGTCAAGGACGCCATCGGCCGCAAGTGGCAGCTGGGCACCATCCAGGTGGACTACAACCTCCCGGAGCGCTTCGACCTGACGTACAAGGGCGCCGACGACAAGCTCCACCGCCCGATCATGATCCACCGCGCGCCGTTCGGCTCGATGGAGCGCTTCGTGGCCGTGCTGCTCGAGCACACCGGCGGCAAGTTCCCGCTGTGGCTCTCGCCCGAGCAGGTCGTCGTGCTTCCTATCTCGGAGAAGTTCAACGACTACGCCCACAAGGTTTCGGACTACCTCAACGCCAACGACATCCGATCGGAGGTCGATGACCGCAACGAGAAGATCGGCCGCAAGATCCGCGACAACGAGCTCAAGCGCATCCCCTACCTGCTGATCGTCGGCGAGAAGGAGGAGGCCGAAGGACTCGTCTCGGTCCGTGCCCAGGGCGAAGGCGACAAGGGCCAGATGACCATGGAGGCTTTCCGCGACTTCCTCTCGGGACTCGTCAAGCAGGAGGTCGAGGCCAACCGCCTGAAAAAGGAGTAACCGTCCTCACCGCCGAACACCCGTCCCGGAGTCGTCCGGGGCGGGTGGCGGAGGCGGAGACCATATTATTTAATATTAACTAATACTTTACAACTATCGCAGCACCGAAACCATTCCCGCCGAGGCCGTTCAACCCCGGGAATAACAGACCGAAACCGGCATCGGACAACCGCTTCGGACGCAGATTGCCCGAAAAGGAGAATCCGCACCGCATCAACGAACAGATCACGGCTCCCGAAGTACGCGTCGTCGGAGACAACGTGGAACAGCCGCAGGTCATGCCGATCCGCGACGCTCTGCGCCTTGCGGACGAGATGGAATTGGACCTCATCGAGATCTCGCCCAAGGCGGATCCTCCCGTCTGCCGCATTGCCGACTACCAGAAGTTCCTCTACCAGCAGAAGAAGAAGGCCAAAGAGCTGAAGGCCAACCAGGCGAAGGTGACCGTCAAGGAGATCCGTTTCGGTCCCCAGACCGACGACCACGACTACAACTTCAAGCTCAAGCACGCCATGAACTTCCTCAAGGAGGGCTCGAAGGTCAAGGCCTATGTCTTCTTCCGCGGTCGCTCGATCGTCTTCAAGGAGCAGGGTGAAATCCTCCTGCTGCGCTTTGCCACCGACCTCGAGGAGGTGGCCAAGGTGGAGATGATGCCCAAGCTCGACGGCAAGAAGATGAACATGATGCTCGCACCCAAGTCGAAAAAGTAACCGCACGGTCCCGCAGGACCGGTTGCGACAACCGACAACAGCCGCCGCTGCAGGTTCCGGACAGGAACTTCGCAGCGGCGCCGTTTTTACCGCCACCTGCCGCCGTTCCGCAGCCGGAAGCCTCCTCCGTATTGCCCGGTCCGGGATTTTTCGTATCTTTGCTACGGTGTTCCGGCAGGCGGACCGAACCGTCCTCCGGATCCCGCAAACCGAACTCCGGGAATGACAGACAACGACATCTTCCGCATCGCCGACGCAGCTTCGTTCGAGGCCGCCGCGCTCGAAACGTTCCACCGGCAGGCCGCGACGTGCCCGCCCTACTGCGAGTACCTCCGCCTCATCGGCGTGCATCCGGATGAGGTCCGCCGCGCATGCGACATCCCGGCACTGCCCATCGAGCTGTTCAAGAGCCACGAGGTCTACTGCGCACCGACGCCGCCCGAGGCGGTCTTCACCTCGAGCGCCACGACAGGCATGGTGCCCTCGCGCCATCCGATGCGCTCGCTGGCTCTCTACGAGGAGGCCTTCCGCGGCTCGTTCCGCACCTTCTACGGCGATCCGGCCCGCTGGAGCCTCTACGCCCTGCTGCCCAACTACCTGCGCCGCAAGGGCTCATCGCTGGTCTACATGGCCGACCGCCTGATCGGCGACTGCGGCTCGGGCGGCTTCTACCTCGACGACTACGAGGCCCTGCTGCGCGACATGGCCGCGGACCCGAAGCCCAAGATTCTGCTGGGCGTGAGCTACGCCTTGTGGGATCTGGCCGAGCGCTATGCCCCGAAGCTCCGCGACACGGTGGTCATGGAGACCGGCGGCATGAAGGGCTACCGCGAGGAGCTGCCCAAGGAGGAGTTCCACCGCATCCTCTGCGACGCCTTCGGCGTCGGGGAGATCCACTCGGAGTACGGCATGGCGGAGCTCACCTCGCAGGCCTACTCCGCGGGCGGGAACCGCTTCCGCTGCCCGGCCTGGATGCGTGTTGCGGCCCGCGACGTGAACGACCCCTTCAAACTGCTGCCGGCGGGGGCACGCGGCGGGCTGAACATCACCGACCTGGCCAACCGGTGGTCGTGCGCCTTCATCCAGACGCAGGACGTCGGGAGGGTCGCTCCCGACGGATCGTTCGTCATCGAGGGACGCATCGACCATGCCGAGATCCGAGGCTGCAACCTGCTCGTACAATGACACCAAACCACCGAAACGGCCTCCGACGCCGCAACGCCGCGACGAAACGGGCCGCCCAATACGAAAAACCGAACGCATGAAAACCGTAGCTTTCGTACCGATACGGCTCAACAGCCAACGTGTCGCGGGCAAGAACCTCCGCATGCTGGGAGGCTCCCCGCTGATGTGCCACATCCTCCGGACGCTGATGCAGGTGCCCGAGATCGACGAGGTATATGTCTTCTGCAGCGACGAACGGGTGCGCGATCTGTTGCCCGACGGGGTGCGCTTCCTGCGCCGCAGCGAAGCGCTCGACCGCGACGAGACCCTCGGCCGCGAGATCTACGACAGCTTTACGGCGCAGGTCGAAGCCGACCTCTACGTGCTGGCGCACGCCACCTCGCCCTTCATCCGGGCCGAAACCCTCTCAGAGGCGCTGCAGAAGATCCGCTCGGGCGAGCACGACTCGGCATTCAGCGCCGAGCGCATCCAGACCTTCGCCTGGTACGGCGGCCACCCGCTCAACTACTCGCTCGACAACATCCCGCGCACGCAGACCATCGAACCGGTCTACATCGAGACCAGCGCCTTCTTCATCTTCCCGCGAGAGTTGTGGTGCAGACGCCACCGCCGCATCGGCGACCGGCCCTGGATGGCCGTCGTGGACCGCATCGAGGGGCTGGACATCGACTACCCGGAGGATTTCGCCATGGCCGAGATCATCGCCGCAAGCCGCAAGCTGCCCCAATAAGGGGCGGTTTCCGCCCGACAAAAAAGGGACGACCTGTGCATGCAGATCGTCCCTTTCCCGTGCAGCGGGAACGGTCAGGCGTGCGGATCATCGAGCCGCTCGTAGGCATCGATCATCGAGCCGCGGGTGCAGTTCACGATCCGCGCCCCGAGCCATGCGGCATAGTCGCGCAGCACCTCATGTCCGCGGAAGAGTTCGGCAACCTCCGCCAGGTAGGAGGCCATCGTGTAGGGTACGGGCGGCACCTTCTGGAAGACGGGCTGCGGCTCGCGCGCCGTACCGTCGTCGTAGTAGTGGCGGTCGGCGCGGCAAAGGCGGTTCCGGCCATCGACACAGAGTCCCTCGAGCAGCGTGTGGTCCACGCCGTAGAGCTCCACCCGGCGGTAGCCCAGCAGCAGGGCGATGTACTCGCCGACCTGCACTACGGTGCCGAAGTTGGCACTCCCCAGCCCGCGGCGGAAGAGGCGGAATTCGAGTGAGCGGAACCCCCGGAACAGGGTGGTATGGAACGGCACGATGCGGATCAGCGGATTGGGCAGCGCAGCCCGGTAGTCGAACCGCTCGGGGTTGTAATACTGCACGTAGAGGGTCATCGGCCACGCGACCCGCTCGTTCATCACCCGGTAGAGTTCGGCCACGCGGTCGCGCAGAGGACTGTCGCGGAAGAACATCGGGTCCGAAAGCACATAATACGACGGCCTGAGGAGCGTGAACCGCTCGTCGAGGGCGAAGTAATTGACCGCCATGAAGTCGCGGTCGCCCGGATCGCGGAGCAGCTCCGGCAGTTCCGCGGCAAGCGAGGGGCCGTTGCCCAGGATGGCCATCGTCCCCCGCGGCGTTCCGGACGTACCGGCACGCCCGACGTAGTTGCGGAAGTTCTCCTTGACAGCCATCACGGCAAAGTAAAAGGCCGTCTCGTAGAGGTTGCGCAGGAATCGGTCGAGCTTTTCGAATGGGGTCATGCGTGCGGAGTTTTATTTGCAAAAGTAGCAAAAGATCGATATCTTCGCAACAAAAGAGCCACACGCATGTCGGAACCCACCATCTCGGTCGTCATCCCCCTCTACAACAAGGAGCGCGAAGTAGCCCGCGCCGTGCGGTCGGTGCTCGCACAGAGGCGGCAGCCGCTCGAACTGATCGTCGTGGACGACGGATCGACGGACCGCAGCGCCGCCGAGGTCGCAGCCTTCCGGGATCCGCTCGTCCGGCTCATCCGGCAGCCGAACGGCGGAGTCTGCGCCGCGCGCAACCGCGGCATCGCCGAAGCCCGGGGCGAGTACGTCGCGCTGCTCGACGCCGACGACGAATGGGAACCGGGGTTCCTTTCGGAGATCGTCTCGCTCATCACCCGATACCCCGGCTGCGGCATCTACTGCACGGCCTTCCACATCCTCGGCCGCAAAGGGCTCGTCCCCGCGCCGTGTCCCGAGGAACGGGGCATCGTCGGGAACTTCTTCCGTGACTCGGCACACCGCTATATCGCCATACCTTCGGCCGTCTGCATCCCCCGCCGGGTGCTTCAGGAGGTAGGCGGCTTCCCCGAAGGGATGAAGATCGGCGAGGACCTCTACGTCTGGATCGAGATCGCCCGCCGTTACCGCGTCTGCTTCTCGCCCGAGCGGCTGGTTCGCTACGCACGCGACGCCTCGAACCGCTCGGCCGCAAGCTACACCCCCGAGCGGACCCGCTACTCGTTCGAGGCGCTCTACGACCCTGCGGCCCCCGAGGAGGAGCGTGAGTTCATCGCCCGCGCAGCCCTGGGCAAGGCCCTGATCCTCTCGGCCAAGGGCGACACCGCCGCCGCAGCCCGGGCCGTCGCCAGCTTCGGCTACACGAAAACCTACCGCCGCACGCTGCGCAAGGTGCGTCTGCTGAACCGGCTGCCCGTCGGATGGCGCACCCCGCTGCTCAACCTGTACAACGCCCTGGCCTGGCGTCTGGCCCGCAAAGGGCTCTGAGCACCCCGAGGGAGCGGTCCCGCTGGGAGCCAAAGCCGTTGCAGCGGCCGGCAACGACAAAAAAAGAGGGACCCCGGAGTTTTTCTCCGGGGTCCCTTCTGCATTCGGCCGGACCGGTCAGTTCGTGAAGACCAGCCCGTCGGCACCTGCATCGATCGAAATGGGCTTCGACCGATCGACCTCGCCGGCGAGAATCCGCTTCGAGAGGTCGTTGATCACGTAGCGCTGGATCGTTCGCTTTACGGGACGCGCTCCGTAGAGCGGGTCGAATCCCGCATTGGCAATCCACTCGCGTGCCTTGTCGCTGTATTCGAGACGGATGCCGTTCTCGGCCAGCATGCGGCGCACGCCGCCCATCTGGATATCCACGATGCGTTCGATATCCTTGCGCGTCAGCGGCTCGAACATCACGATCTCGTCGATACGGTTCAGGAACTCGGGCTTGAGCTGCTGCTTCAGGAGGTCGATCACCTCGCGGCGCGTCCGCTCGATGACCTCGGGCGAAAGGCGCTTGCCGTCAAACGCCTCGGCAAAGTTCTCCTGAATGACCTGCGAGCCCATGTTCGAGGTCATGATGATGATCGTGTTGCGGAAATCGACCGTACGGCCCTTGTTGTCGGTCAGCCGTCCGTCGTCGAGCACCTGCAGCAGAATGTTGAAGACGTCGGGGTGTGCCTTCTCGATCTCGTCGAGCAGCACGACCGAATAGGGCTTGCGGCGCACGGCCTCCGTGAGCTGGCCGCCCTCGTCGTAGCCGACGTATCCGGGAGGCGCTCCGACCAGACGCGAGACGCTGTGCCGCTCCTGGTATTCGCTCATGTCGATACGCGTCATCATCTGGTCGTCGTTGAAGAGGAACTCGGCGAGCGCCTTCGCCAGCTCGGTCTTGCCGACACCCGTCGTGCCGAGGAAGATAAACGACCCGATCGGCTTGCGGGGATCGTTCAGTCCGGCACGCGAACGGCGCACGGCGTCCGAGATGGCCGCAATGGCCTGCTCCTGCCCGACAACCCGCTTGTGCAACTCCTCCTCCATGTGCAGGAGCTTCTCACGCTCCGAGGCGAGCATGCGCGTTACGGGGATTCCCGTCCAGCGCGATACCACCTCGGCGACATCCTGCGCATCGACCTCCTCCTTGATCATCGAACCATTGGCGGCAGCCAGTTTGTACTCCTCCTGGAAGGCCGCGATCTGCTTCTCGGCCTCCTGGATCTTGCCGTAGCGGATCTCGGCCACCTTGCCGTAGTCGCCCTGACGCTCGGCCTGCTGGGCCTCGACCTTCAGCTGCTCGATGCGGTCCTTGTTGGCCTGGATCTTCTTGAGCAGATCGCGCTGCCCCTGCCACTTGGCCCGCATCTCCGCATCCTTCGCCTTGAGCTCCTCGATCTCCTTGGTGAGCTGGTCGATGCGCTCCTTGTCCTTCTCGCGGCGGATCGCCTCGCGCTCGATCTCGAGCTGACGCATACGGCGTTCCAGCGAGTCGATCTCGTCGGGCACGGAGTTCATCTCCAGACGCAGCCGCGACGCCGCCTCATCGACCAGGTCGATGGCCTTGTCGGGCAGGAACCGCGAGGTGATGTAACGCGTCGAGAGTTCGACGGCCGCCACGATCGCCTCGTCCTTGATCCGCACCTGGTGGTGGTTCTCGTAGCGTTCCTTCAGGCCGCGGAGGATCGAGATGGCATCCTCCTGCGTCGGCTCATCGACCATGACCTTCTGGAAACGGCGCTCGAGGGCCTTGTCCTGCTCGAAGTACTTCTGGAACTCATCGAGCGTCGTGGCTCCGATCGTCCGCAGTTCGCCGCGGGCGAGTGCCGGCTTGAGGATGTTTGCGGCATCCATCGCACCCGACGACTTGCCGGCGCCGACCAGCGTGTGGATCTCGTCGATGAAGAGCAGGATCTCGCCCTCGCTCTGCACGACCTCCTGCACGACGGCCTTCAGACGCTCCTCGAACTCGCCCTGATACTTCGCACCGGCAATCAGCGCACCCATGTCGAGCGAGTAGATCACCTTCGACTTCAGGTTCTCCGGGACGTCGCCGTCGATAATCCGCCGTGCAATGCCCTCGGCGATGGCCGTCTTGCCGACGCCCGGCTCGCCGACCAGAATCGGGTTGTTCTTCGTACGGCGCGAGAGGATCTGCAGCACCCGGCGGATCTCCTCGTCACGGCCGATCACCGGGTCGAGCTTTCCGGCACGCGCCTGCTCGTTGAGGTTGATGGCATACTTGCCCAGCGCGTCGAACTCCTGCGAGGAGGTCTGCGAATCGACCGTCGCCCCCTTGCGGAAGGTGCGGATCGCCTCGACGAGCTCCTTCTCGGTGGCTCCGGCCCGCTTGAGCAGGTCGGCGGCCTGACCGCGCTCGGAGAGAAGCCCCAGCAACAGGTGCTCGACCGAGGCATACTTGTCGCCGAAGGTCTTCGTGAAATCGACCGCACGCTGGATCACGCGCGATGCGTCCTGCGAGAAGTACTGCTCGCCATTGCCTCCCTCGACCCGCGGCAGCGAACCCACGCTGCGCTGCACCTCGTCGCGCAGCCCGCGCACGTTCACGCCGACACGTCCCAGAAGGAACGTCGCGAGCGAATCGTCCTCGCGGATCAGGACGCTCAACAGATGGAGCGGCTCGACAGCCTGCTGTCCGCGCTCCCGCGCCAGGTTGAGCGCTGCCTGCAGCGCCTCCTGCGCCTTGATGGTTAAAGTGTTGATGTTCATATCCGTGTTGTTTTCGTTTGTTCCGTTGTTCGACACTCAATACCGCAAAAGGCCTGCCAGGCCGCCGGCCCGGACATTTCGACACACATTTTGTCCGAAATGTCACAAAATGACACACGCCGACTGACAGCCTCCGCCAAATCGGCAGAAAAAGGGCGGGAAGATCCGAACCTTCCCGCCGCAGCGGCACCGACCGCAAGACCGGCAGACCGGTGAGGCGTCAGTTGCCCCGGTAGGTCGAATAGCCGTTCGCCGACATGGTAATCGGAATGTGGTAATGCCCGTCGCCCGCAATACGAAAGGTCACCTCGACATAGGGATAGATCGAGCCGAGCCCCCGGGCCGCAAAGTAGGGTTCGGTCTCGAAGCGGAGCCGGTAGACCCCGTCGTTGCCGTTCGGCCCGCCCAGGGGCAGCAGGTCGCCGACCCGCCCGTTGCCATCGGTCCGGCGCTCGGCCACAAGGCGCCACGAACCGTCCTCCTCCGCAGCGTAAAGCGCCACGGCGACATCCGCGGCCGGAGCGCCCTGCGACACATCCAGCATGTGCGTACTCAACTGATATACGGGGTCCTTGGCCGACACCCGCACGGCGAAAAGCAGTACGGATACCGCAATCGCCACCATTCGAATCCACTTCATAACATCCGAAAACTATAAGGTTTGACAAATTCGGGAGGCCGCATTAATTCACCTCCCCGCGCTAAAAATAGAATAATATTCCTATCTTTGCAAGACCATGAGTGATTTCATCGTCAGTGCCCGCAAGTACCGCCCCGCGACTTTCCGTTCGGTCGTCGGGCAGAAACACATCACCTCCACGCTCCAGAATGCCATCGAGCGCGGACAGTTGGCGCACGCCTACCTCTTCTGCGGCCCCCGCGGAGTGGGAAAGACCACCTGCGCCCGCATCTTCGCCAAGGCGATCAACTGCCTTTCGCCCCACGGTGCCGAGGCCTGCAACGAATGCGAATCGTGCCGCTCGTTCAACGAGGGTCGCTCGCTGAACATCCACGAGCTCGACGCCGCGTCGAACAACTCCGTGGAGGACATCCGCACGCTGATCGACCAGGTGCGCATCATTCCCCAGGTCGGGCGCTACTCGGTGTTCATCATCGACGAGGTACACATGCTCTCGGCCGCGGCCTTCAATGCCTTTCTGAAGACCCTCGAGGAGCCGCCCGCCCACGCCATCTTCATCCTGGCGACTACCGAGAAGCACAAGATACTGCCGACGATCCTCTCACGCTGCCAGATCTACGACTTCAACCGCATCCGCGTCGAGGATGCCGTCGAATACCTGCGCTACATCGCCTCGCAGGAGGGCATCACCGCCGACGAGGAGTCGCTGAACCTCATCGCGCAGAAGGCCGACGGCGGCATGCGCGACGCCCTGTCGATGTTCGACAAGGCCGTCTCGTTCTGCGGCACGACGCTCGACTACCGCAACGTGGCCCAGACGCTCAACGTCCTCGACTACGACACCTATTTCGGGATCACCGAGATGCTGCTCGCGGGCGACTACGTGCGTGCACTCGTCTCGTTCGACGCCGTGCTGGCCAAGGGATTCTCCGGCCAGACCTTCTTGGCGGGACTCAACCGCCACATGCGCGACCTGCTGATGGCCTCGCGGCCCGAGACCCTGCGGCTCATCGAGATGACCGGCACACTGCTCGAACGATACCGGACGCAGGCGGGCGCCTGCAGTGTCGATTTCCTCTTCGGAGCCATCTCCGTTCTGACGGACATCGACGGGAAAATACGGCAGTCGTCGAACCAACGGCTGCTCGTGGAGCTGGGCCTGATGAAAATCGCAGGGCTCGGCCAAAAAAAAAATAATCCGCTGACATCTCCGGAAGCCTATCCCCTGCCGGACCTTCAGACCCCGACGGCTCCGGCCGCAACGGGAGCCCCGGCAGCGACCGCCCCGGCGGCGGCACCTGCCGCCGCAACCGCAAGGTCGGCAACCTCCCCAGGGGCAACGCCGACACCCTCCGCGGCAGGCGTTTCCCGACCGGCAGCACCGAGTCCCGGAACGGCCGTCACCGCCTCCCCGCAGGAGACGGCACCCGGCCTCGGGAAGGCACAACCCGCTGGCGGACTCCGCACGGCCCCGGGCCAACCGGCGCCCCGGACCCAGGCAGCAGCCCCGGCACACGGCACCCCGGCTCGGCGTCCGCTGCTCTCCGGGACCTCGCTCACCGAGCTGCTCGCTTCGGGCGGCATGTTGCCCGAAGAGGAGCACGAGGCCGAAGGACAGGCCGACGAGCCCGCAACGGCGGAGATCGACCCCGAATGCACCGCGAAACTCGAACGCGGCCGGGAGGCTATCCTCGCGTTGATCCGCGAACGCCGTCCGAGGTTCGTCCCCGTCTTCGAACAGATGGCCTTCCACGGCAACACGATCGGCCTGAGCGTCCCCACAACGGAGTTGCGCGACGAGATCCTGCGGTCGAAGACCGCCATGCTGATGCGCATCGCCGAGGTGGCCGGCATCACGGGACGGATCGAACTGGAGATCACGGTGGACGAACAGATCCGGGCCGCACGCCCCATCAAGCTCGAGGACCGCGTGAAGTTCATCACGGAGAAGAATCCGCTGGTGGCCGAACTGCGCAAGGCGCTCGACCTGGAGATCGAATAACGGACCATACGGAAATAACAAAAAACGACACATATGAAAAATTTCATCGAAGAACTCGAATGGCGCGGCATGATCCACACGATCATGCCCGGAGCAAAGGAACAACTCGAAAAGGAGATGACGACGGCCTACCTGGGCATCGACCCCACGGCCGATTCGCTGCACATCGGTCACCTGGTGGGCGTAATGATCCTCAAGCACTTCCAGATGTGCGGACACCGACCGCTGGCACTCGTAGGAGGTGCGACGGGCATGATCGGCGACCCGTCGGGCAAGTCGCAGGAGCGCAACCTGCTCGACGAGGCGACGCTGCGCCACAACCAGGAGGCGATCAAGCGGCAGCTGGCCAAGCTGCTCGACTTCGACTCCGATGCGCCGAACGCCGCCCGTCTGGTGAACAACTACGACTGGATGAAGGAGTTCTCGTTCCTCGACTTCATCCGCGACATCGGCAAGTGCATCACGGTCAATTACATGATGGCCAAGGACTCCGTGAAGAAGCGCTTCAACGGCGAGGGCGACGGCATGTCATTCACCGAGTTCACCTACCAGCTCGTACAGGGCTACGACTTCCTGCACCTCTACGAGACGATGAACTGCAAGATCCAGCTGGGCGGCGCCGACCAGTGGGGCAACATCACCACCGGTACGGAGCTCATCCGCCGCAAGCTCGGCCCCGAGGCCGAGGCGTTCGCCATCACCTGCCCGCTCATCACCAAGGCCGACGGCACGAAGTTCGGCAAGACCGAGAGCGGCAACGTATGGCTCGATCCGCGTTACACCTCGCCCTACAAGTTCTACCAGTTCTGGCTCAACGTCAGCGACGAGGATGCCAAGCGCTACATCAAGATCTTCACGCTGCTCAACCGGGAAACGATCGAGGCGCTGATCGCCGAGCACGAGGCTGCACCCCACCTGCGCGTGCTCCAGAAGCGCCTGGCCCAGGAGATCACCACGATGATCCACTCGAAGGAGGAGTACGAGAAGGCAGTCGAGGCTTCGGCCATCCTCTTCGGCGGGGCCACCTCCGAAGCGCTGCACCGCCTCGACGAGCAGACGCTGCTGCAGGTCTTCGAGGGCGTACCGCAGTTCCGCATCGCCCGCTCGGAGCTGGGCAGCCTCCCGTTCGTGGAGCTGGCCGCCGAGAAGACGCAGGTGTTCCCCTCGAAGGGCGAATGCCGCAAGATGGTGCAGGGCGGCGGCGTCTCGCTCAACAAGGAGAAGGTAACCGACCCGATGCGCCCGGTCACCGAGGAGGACCTGATCGCCGGGAAGTACCTGCTCGTGCAGCGCGGCAAGAAGAACTACTACCTCGTCATCGCCGAATAGGATGGAATACCGCATCAGACTCGAACGCATGGAGTTCCGTGCCATGCACGGATGCTACGAACTCGAGCGCAAGGTGGGCAACCGCTTTACGGTCGATCTGGAGATCACCGCGGAACTCGGAGCCGTGGCTGCCGAGGACAGCGTGGAGCAGGCGATCAACTACCTCTCGGTGTATGAGATCGTCCGCAGCCGGATGCGCGTCACGCAGCGCACGATCGAGCGCGTGGCCATGAACATCATCGATGCCCTCTACGAGGCCTTCCCGCAGATGCGGCACGTAAAATGCACGGTATCGAAACTGGCTCCCCCGCTGGGCGGCAAACTCGACCGGGTGAGCGTCGTACTGGAAAAATAGGAGTGCGGGCAGGCCATCGTGTGCCTGCCCGCTCCCGTATAAAAAAGGTTAGGTTATGACACACGATCACCATTCGCACGGGCGCGTCACGCTCGGCGGGAAACTGAGCGCCGTGCTGGTTGCGGCCGGGAGTTCCGTCGGTCTGGGCAACATCTGGCGCTTCCCCTACATTGCCGGCGACAACGGCGGCGGAGCCTTTCTGGTCATCTACATCGCCTGCGTGCTCCTGCTGGGGCTGCCGCTCATGCTCGCCGAATTCTCGGTCGGCCGGGCCGCCCGCTGCAACGCCGTCGGCGCCTACCGGGCACTCAACCCCAAGTGGAGCCTGCTCGGCTACAACGGCGTGCTGGCCGCCTTCCTGATCCTCGGATTCTACTTCGTGGTCTCGGGGTGGACCGCCGAATACATGGTCCATTCGATCACCGGAGAGTTTGCACACTACACCTCGGCCGCAGAGTACCAGGGGGCCTTCGAGCGCTTCATCACCCACCCGTGGCGGCCGCTGCTCTACACCGTGCTCTTCGCCCTGGCCACGCATGCCATCATCGCCCTCGGCGTACAGAAGGGCATCGAGCGTTCGGCCAAGCTGCTGATGCCGCTGCTCTTCTTCGTGCTCATCGCCCTCTCCATCCACTCGCTGCTGATGCCCGGAGGCGGGGAGGGGCTCCGCTTCCTCTTCCGTCCGGACTTCTCGAAGGTCACCCCCTCGACCATCCTCGTCGCCCTCGGGCAGGCCTTCTTCTCGCTCTCGATCGGACTCGGCACGATGGTCACCTACGCCTCCTACTTCAAACCCGACACGAATCTGCGCCACACGGCGCTGAACGTCACGATCCTCGACACGCTGGTGGCCGTACTGGCCGGCGTGGTGATCTTCCCGGCGGTCTTCAGCGTGGGTATCGAGCCCTCGTCGGGACCTTCGCTCGTCTTCATCACCCTGCCGAGCGTCTTCAACGGCATGCCGCTCAGCATGGTCTGGTCGTCGGTCTTCTTCCTGCTGCTCGTCGTCGCGGCCCTCACTTCGACCATCTCCCTGCACGAGGTGGTCACGGCCTATCTCCACGAGGAGTGGCACCTCTCGCGCCGCGCCGCCGCCTGGGCAACGACCGCCGGAACCGCAGCTCTGGCGGCACTGGCTTCGCTCTCGGTCGGCGTGCTCAACGGATGGAAGATCTTCGGACTGAATCTCTTCGACGCACTCGACTACCTCACGGCCAACATCATGCTGCCCATCGGCGGATTGCTGACCTGCATCTTCGTCGGCTGGGTGCTCGACCGTCAAACGCTCCGGGACCAGATCACCAACCACGGGACCCTGCCCTTCCGGATCTACCGGGTGCTGATCGTCCTGCTGCGCTACTTCTGCCCGGCCATCCTGCTGCTCGTCTTCCTCGACAACCTCGGGATCTTCTGACCGTACAAGCGGTCCGGGAGCGGCTCCGCCCCGTTATGCGGGAGGACTCAGCCCCGGCGGAGGACACTGCCGCAACGGACAAGACGGCGCAACACGAAAAACCCCGGAGGGATCTCCCTCCGGGGTCTTTCGTTGGACCGGTCCGGAATCGCTCCGGCAACCCGTCAGTTGATGTTGCGCCGATCCGGCTCGTGGTCGGGAGAGGCAGCCTCCATGTCGATCTGGAGCTTCACCATGTTGATCGCAGCAGCCGCAGCCTCGTCGCCCTTGTTGCCGAGCCGTCCGCCGCAGCGGTCCAGAGCCTGCTGCATGTCATTGACAGTCAGCACGCCGAAGGCGATCGGCATGTTCCACTGGATCTGCAGTTGGGTAATCCCCTGCGTGACGCCCTGACAGATAAAGTCGAAATGGCGCGTATCCCCCTGGATGACGCAGCCGAGTGCGATCACGGCATCGACATCGGTGTATTCGGCAAAGAACTGCGCACCGAGCGAGAGTTCGAACGTGCCGGGAACATACTTGATCTGGATGTTCATGTCCGGACACCCGGCAGCCCGCAACGTTCGCACGGCACCTTCGAGCAGAGCTTCGGTAACCTCACGGTTCCACTCGGCCACGACGATGCCGAAGCGCATGTCCTCGGCCGACGGCAGCGGAGCGTCGAATTTGGAGAGGTTGTGGTTTCTTGTCGCCATCGCAGTCCGTCTCCGTTATTTCGTTGCGCCGCCCAGCAGTTTCTCAGCCTCGCGGGCCTCCATCGAAGCAGGATACGACGTCAGGATCCGCTCGTAGTAGGCGGCGGCCTTCTCCGTATTGCCCTGGGCCTGCTCGGCCAGACCGGCCTTGCGCAGGTACATCGGAGCCGTCATGTTGTTGTCGGCGGCAGCCACGGCCTTCTCGTAGAACTTCACGGCTGCGGCGTAGTTCTGCTGTTCGACGGCCACATCACCCTGCAGGCCGTAGTTCTGCGCGTTGATCAGCGCTCCGGGAATGCCCTTCACCGGCGAGAACTTGGCCAGATAGGCGGCAGCGTTCTCCAGGTCGCCCGTGCGGAGGTAGCAGATGCCGGCATAGTGCTTGGCCAGGTTGCCCGACGGCGTCGAACCGTACTGGTCGATGACATCGAGGAAGCCGGCACCGTTGGCATCACCCTGCAGCGCCAGTTCGAAGTCGGGGTTCTCGGCCTCGAAGCGGGCCTGGGCCTGCGCGATCATCTCGGCAGCCTTCTCGATGCGCGGCTGAGCGATCAGCGAGCGGTAGCCGAAGACCAGCGCGGCGATTACGAGCAACGCCAGGAAAATGTAGGTCACCAGACGGCCGTTTTTCTGGAAAAACAGCTCCGTTTTGTTCATTGCTTCGCCGAGGCTCTCGGGCTCGGCGACGTTCTGTTTCGTCATATGGCTTATCGTGTTTTTAGTTTATGTTTCGTCCGATAGTTCGCAAAGATACAAAACTATTCACAATGTGCAATGTCGGACCCCGATTTTTTCATGTACCGGCCGTCCCGCACCCCCATCCCGACCATCCGGCGGCCGCTTCGGACAAAGAAATAAATTTGGCAGTGCCGCACCGAAACGCTATCTTTGCCGTATGTACCTGAAGAGACTCGGACTGCTCAACTTTAAGAACATCGCGGAGGAGGAGCTCACCCTCTGCCCGGGCATCAACTGCCTGGTCGGCGACAACGGCGCGGGAAAGACCAACGTTGTGGATGCCGTCTACTACCTCTCGATGTGCAAGTCGTCGCTGCAGACCACCGACGGGCAGAGCATCCGCCACGGCGCCGATTTCTTCCTGCTCGAGGGGCAGTACCAGTCGGACGCCGGCAAGAGCGAGCAGGTCGTCTGCTCGTTCTCGCGCAAGGGAGGCAAGGTCGTCAAACGCAACGGCAAGGAGTACGAGCGCCTTGCGGACCACGTGGGGCTGATCCCCGCGGTGATCGTCTCCCCGGCCGACAGTGCGCTCATCTCGGACTCGGCCGACGAGCGGCGCCGCTACCTCAACGCCTTCATCTCGCAGCTCGACCGTCCCTACCTGGCTGCCGTCATGCGTTACAACGCCGTGCTGGCCGAACGCAACCGCCTGCTGAAGATGCAGCCCGACGAGGTGATGCTTGGAATCTACGACCGCCAGCTCGTCGAGCACGGCGAAGCGATCCACGCCCGGCGCCGGGAGTTCGTCGAACGGCTGCGCCCCGTTGTGGCCGACTACTACCGCACGCTCTCGAGCGACCGCGAGCAGGTCGAACTGACCTACCGCTCGGAACTCAACGACCGACCCTTTGCCGAGATTCTCGCCGCCGCCCGGCAGAAAGACCTTGTCAATGAATTCACCACGTCGGGCATCCACCGCGACGATCTGGTGCTCAAGATCGGCGGATACCCCTTGCGCAAATACGGTTCGCAGGGGCAGCAGAAATCGTTTCTCGTGGCCCTCAAGCTGGCGCAGTATGCCATCGTGGCGCGGGAAAAGGGCGAGAAGCCGCTGCTGCTGCTCGACGATCTGTTCGACAAACTCGACGCCGGACGGGTCGAGCAGCTCATCCGCCTGGTCTCCGACGAGACCTTCGGGCAGATCCTCATCACCGACTGCAACCCGACCCGGCTGAAGGCCATCCTCGACCGGGCCGGCAGCGAATATGTCGCCTACACGGTGGAAAACGGAACGACACGACAATGAGACGCACGAAAACCATGCTCATGGGTGACCTGCTCGAGGAGTTCTTCAAACGCCCCTACGTCGCCGCTAAAGTGGCCGAAGGCCGCCTGCCCGACACGTGGCGCGCAATCGTCGGCGACCGGGCTGCCGACCTGACCACCGAACTGCGGCTCGAAAACCACATCCTCCACGTGCGGATCCAGTCGAGTGTCCTGCGCTCGGAACTCTTCTACCAGCGGGAGGCGCTCTGCGAAGAGATCAACCGCCGGTCGGGCATCCGGCTGGTACACGCCGTCATCGTCCGCTGACCCGGGCCGGCCGCAGGGCCAGAAACCCGAAAAGCGGGCCCGGAAACGGACCGGACACGGGAAAACGGGAACGGGGCACCCGAACAGCCGGATAAACAGGAAGCAAAGCGGGAAACTGGCCGCAAAGGCGGAATTGGGAAGCCCCGGGGCAGTTCCGGGAAAAAAGAAAGATGCGGGAATCGCTTCCCGCATCTTTCTTTATTCATACATACCGTCTTCCTACTCGATGACGGCAGCACGGTTGGCAGCCTGCACCTCGAAGGGATCCGGCGAGTTGCCCTTGCCCTCGTAGGTCAGCTGGCTGGCCTTCACACCCTGCGAAACGAGGAAGTCGTAGACCCTCTTGGCACGGTTCTCGGCCACCCGGCGGTTGCCGGCCTTCGTTCCGGTCTGCTGGTCGGCATAGCCGTAGATCCGGTACTTGGCATCGGCCGGACCGTTCTTGATCTTGTCGGCAACCATCTTCAGACGGGTCTGCTCCTGCGGCGTGAGCGTAGACATGCTGTAGTCGAAGAGGATAACCGACGTATCGGCAGCCTCGGCCTCCTGTGCGGCCGAGTTCTTTGCGGCAGCAGCCTCGGCACGGGCAGCCTGTGCGGCCTTCTCGGCAGCGACGCGCGCAGCCTCGGCCTCGGCAAGCTGGTCGGCCAGGTCGGCATTCTCGGCCTCAAGAGCGGCCGTGGCGGCCAGGCCGGCGGCTACGGCCTCCTGGAAAGCCTCGATATCCTCGGGCGTATACCCCGGAACACCACGCTGCCAGTTGCGCTGGTTGAAGCGGTAGGTAAATCCGGCCGTTGCCGTGAAGGCCATCAGATACGAACCGTCGAGTTCAGCGGGGCAGCAGGCCGAACGGGTCAGCAACCCCTTGAGCTCCAGATTGAAATCGAAGGCACGCGAAATCCGGAACTTGTTGAGAAGACCTGCGGTCATGGCAAATTCCTGACGCGTTCCCGAGTGGTTGTCCACCTGGCTGCTGTTCGTGAAGTTCGAAGCCAGGTAACCGAAGCCGGCAAACGGAACGGCATAATAGGCGCGGTCTTCGCGGTAACCGCCGATCCAGTTCGACGCATTGATCATCAGGTCGGCATGCACGAACATGTACGGCCACGTCATCTTGCCGAACGTCGGATGGAAGTTGTTGAAGTATCCGCCCTGCAACTGGCCGCGGACTCCGACTACCGGATGCAGCCACTTGGTCAGCGAGAAGTTGCCCTCGAACCCGAAACGCTCACTGTGGGGTCCGATGTTGCCTCCGTTCGAGAATGCCGTACCGGTACCCAGGCCGAACGACACCTCCCAATTGTCCCAGAATCCGTTCGAGACGAATCCTGCGAAACTCGGCTTTTTAGGCGTATCCTGTGCCAATACGGTAGAGGAAGCGAACGCCACAATCCCTAAAACAAGAAAAAATTTTTTCATAATACAATAAATAAAAATGCGTCAAACAACAATCGAACATCCTTCTGCATTTTCACATGCGAATGCAGCCTCCTCCACAGCAAAAATCATTCTCATTTCGGGGGGAACGGGCCATAAAGCCCGCTCCGGATCGCCAAAACGACCAATTGTTCACTCATTGTGCCCGACAGGGACACTCCGACACGCCGGCCGGATCATCCACACTTGGAATAGCCGCACGACATGCACGTCAGGCAGCCGTTCTGGTAGGCCATGTTCTCCTGCCCGCACTGGGGGCACTTGCCCTTGGCCTGCGTTCCATCGACAATATACTGCTTCAGCGCACGGCATACACCCGTTTTCCACGTATTGATCGACTCGCTGTCGAGGTGCAGCGACTCGATGAGCGAGACGGTCTTCTCGATCGGCATGCCGTAGCGAAGCACGCCCGAGATCAGTTTCGCATAGTTCCAGAACTCCTCGTTGAACAGACGCGAGATGCCGCCGATCGTATTCGTATACCCGTAACGGTCGTTGTACTGGAAATCGTAACGCTTCGTACCGTCCTCTTCGCGCACCTTGATAATGAATCCCTTGGTGATCTTGCGGGGGATGTACATGGCATCCTCCTCGATCTTACCCGTGAAGACCTCGTAGGGGCGGCCGTCCTGCAGACCGACAAAGGCGATCCAGTCCTCCGAACCGTTCTTGAAACGCACGATGTCGGCCGGAATCGACCGCGGACGCTTGGGCACCTGTCCGTCGTGCGGTTCGCATTTCTTCTTTTTCTGTCCCTTCTCGAGCAGCACACCGTCGCGGCAGCCGTCGCGGTAGACCGTCACACCCTTGCAGCCGCACTCCCAGGCCGTCCGGTAGACATCGGCCACGAGCGCCTCCGAAACGTCGTGAGGCAGGTTCACCGTCACCGAGATCGAGTGGTCCACCCACTTCTGGATCGCGCCCTGCATCTTGACCTTGGCCACCCAGTCGATGTCGTTGGCCGTCGCACCGTAATAGGGCGAAGCCTTGATCCACTGGTCCAGCTCGGCATCGGAGATCGTCGCCAGACGCGAGGTGTCATAGCCGTTGGCCTCGAGCCACTTGACGAAGTTGTGGTGGTAGACGTTGTACTCCTGGAACTTCTCGCCCGTCTCGTCCACGAAATCGACATGCGTGTCGTGGTCCGAGGGGTTGATCTTCCGGCGGCGCTTGTAGACCGTGCGGAAAACGGGTTCGATACCCGAAGTGGTCTGCGACATGAGCGACGTGGTTCCCGTCGGGGCAATCGTCAGCATGGCGATGTTGCGGCGGCCCACACGGCACATCTCCTCGTAGAGAGCCGGATCGGCCTCGCGGATGCGGGCGATCATCGGGTTGTCCTTCTCCTTGGCCGCATCGTAGATCGGGAACGCACCGCGCTCGGCGGCCATCTTCACCGAAGCCCGGTAAGCCTCCACGGCCAGCGTCTTCTGCACCTCGACGGCAAAGTCGATCGCCTCCTGCGAACCGTAGCGCAGCCCGAGCGCCGCCAGCATGTCGCCCTCGGCCGTAATGCCCAGGCCGGTACGGCGGCCTTTCCGGGCCATCGTGCGGATCTTCTTCCACAACTCGAGCTCCACGTGACGGACATCCTCGTCCTCGGGATCCGCAGCGATCTTCTCGATGATCAGCTCGACCTTCTCCAACTCGAGATCGATGATGTCGTCCATCATGTGCATGGCCTTGCCCACATGCTCGCGGAATTTCGCGAAGTCGAACTTCGCCTCCGGCGTGAAGGGGTGGTCCACATAGCTGAAGAGGTTGAGCGCCAGCAGGCGGCACGAATCGTAGGGACAGAGCGGGATTTCGCCGCAGGGGTTGGTCGATACGGTCACGAAGCCCTCGTCGGCATAGCAGTCGGGAACGCTCTCGCGGATGATCGTATCCCAGAACAGCACGCCCGGCTCGGCCGATTTCCACGCATTGTGGATGATCTTCTCCCAAAGTTTCTTCGCATCGATGTCCTGCTCGTATTTCGGGTGGTCCGAGTTGATCGGGAACTGCTGGTGGTACTTCTTGCCGGCCAGGGCCGCACGCATGAATTCATCGTCGATCTTGATCGAGACATTGGCACCGGTCACCTTGCCCGTATCGACCTTGGCGTCGATGAAGCGCTCGGCATCCGGATGCTTGATCGACAGCGAAAGCATCAGCGCACCGCGGCGACCGTCCTGGGCCACCTCGCGCGTGGAGTTCGAGTAACGCTCCATGAAGGGGACGATACCCGTCGAAGTGAGTGCCGAGTTGAGCACCGGGCTGCCCGTCGGACGGATGTGCGAGAGGTCATGCCCCACACCGCCGCGTCGCTTCATGAGCTGCACCTGCTCCTCATCCATACGGAAAATGCCGCCGTAGGAGTCGGCCGGATGCTTGTGTCCGATGACGAAGCAGTTCGAGAGCGAAGCCACCTGGAAGTTGTTGCCGATACCGGTCATCGGGCCGCCCTGCGGGATCACGTAACGGAAATGGTCGAGCAGAGCGAACGCCTCCTCCTTCGACATCGGATTGGGGTAGTTGCGCTCGATGCGCTCGATCTCGGCGGCGATGCGCTCGTGCATCTCCCGCGGGGAGCGCTCGTAGATGTTGCCGAAGGAGTCCTTCAGGGCATACTTGCTGACCCAGACCGTAGCAGCCAGGTCATCGCCCCCGAAGTACCTCTTCGACTCGGCCACCGCATCGTTGTATTCCACACGCTGCGGCGCCTCCGTCTGATTGTTCATTTTTGACATAATTATTTTATTTTCAAATTATTATCTTTTACTCAGCAAAAAGCCGGTTTTACAAAAATGGGACTTTTCCTCCGAAAAAACCAATCACCGGTCCCGAATTTATCCACACATTATGCACAGCCCGTTCCAAAAGATTCGAAAGGCGCGGCCGAAAGCACTCCAGCCGCGCCTCACGAACGGTCCGGCCCGTTACTTCGCGGCAACGGCGTCGATCTCCACCAGTGCGCCCATCGGCAGGGCGGCCACCTCATAGCAGACGCGCGCCGGCATCTCCGAGGTGAAGAACTCGGCATACACGGCATTCATGGCCGCAAAATCGCCGATATGCTGCAGCAGAACCGTGGTCTTCACCACGTCGCCGTATCCGTAGCCCGCTTCGCGGAGGATATGGCCCAGGTTGGTGAGCGACTGGCGCGTCTGCGCCTCGATACCCTCGGCCATGCGGCCCGTTTCGGCGTCGATCGGCAACTGGCCCGAGACATAGAGTGCGCCGGCAGTCTCAACGGCCTGCGAATAGGGACCCACGGCTTTCGGAGCGTGGGGCGATGCGATGATCTTTTTCATGGGTTCGGTATTTTTCGGATTTACGACAAAGATACGATATATTGTTTATATTTGTGACGCTTGAAAATTGAAATCACATGAAAATTCTTCCGAAGCTTGCGCTCGCGGCGGCTGCGGCACTTCTGTGCGCCTCCTGCTGCCCCTGCCGCTCCTACCAGAAAAAAACGCGCCGTCCGCTCGAGGGGACCGAATGGCAGCTCATCCAGCTCGGCGGCAAGAGCGTACGCCCCGAGGAGGGGACCTTCAGCCTGCGGTTCGATGCCGAAAAGCAGACTGCATCCGGCGTAGGAGCCTGCAACCGGTTCTCCGGCCGCTACACTGCGGGCGAACGCCGGGCCCTCCGTATCGGGCCGCTGGCCTCGACCATGATGGCCTGCCCGGACATGGACCAGGAGCGGGATTACACCGAGGCCCTCGAGGCAACCACCCACTACGACATGGACGGGCCGATGCTGCTGCTGCTCGCCAACGGGGAGTTGCGGGCCGTCTTCCAGGCACAGCCCGCCCCGGCTGAGGAGAAGAGATAAAACGGATTCGCCCCGTAGACCGGGCCGAACTTCCACAAAGAAAAGGAGCCGCAACCCGTAAGGGATGCGGCTCCGATCTTTTCCGATCTTCGGAACGGAACTACTTGAGGTTCGGGTTCAGCTCGCCCCACTTGTCGATGGCGGGCAGAACACCCATCTCGATCACCTCGTCGCGCAGCTTGCAGAGGTGTGCGTAGCTCTCCTTGAGGGCCTGGTGCTCCTCGGGAGTGCCCTTGATGCTCTTGTAGGTGGCACCGTCCTTCGTGATCTCGGTCTCCATCGCCATGAGGATGTGGTCGAACTCATCGTTGTGCACATAGACACCGGCGGGATACTCGAACGGTTTGCCGCCCATGGCCGCAGCGATCATGCAGATCGAAACGTAGGCCGGGCTCTGGAACGACGAACGGCCGCGCAGGTCGATGATGTGCTTGCCGCCCTGGATGACGCGCTGCTGGAGGGCATGCCAGTCCTCCTCGGGCATCGTCGTGCCGATGAGCTCCGAGAGGGGCTTGCCGGCAACGAGCGTCGTCGATGCGAATACGGCCATCTGCTCGCCGTGGCCGCCGTAGGTACGGCTGTTCTTCACCTCGTCGGGCGAGATCTTGAAGTACTTGGCCAGCTCCGAACGCAGACGCGTCGAGTCCAGCGCTGCAAGGGTCGTCACCTGCGACGGTTTCAGACCCGAGTAGATCAGCGTGATGAGACCCGTGATGTCGGCCGGGTTGAAGATCACCACGACATGCTTCACGTCGGGGCAATACTCCTTGATGCTCTTACCGAAATCCTCGGCGATCTGCGCGTTGCCCTTGAGCAGGTCCTCGCGCGTCATGCCGGCCTTGCGGGCGGCGCCGCCCGACGAAACGACGTATGCGGCACCCGTCAGGGCCTCCTTGATATCCGTCGTCCAGGTGATGTTCACACCCTCGAAGGCGCAGTGGTAGAGCTCCTCGGCAACACCCTCGAGCGCCGGCCCGAAGGGATCGTAGAGGCAAATGTTCGGCGTCAGACGCATCATCAGAGCGGTCTGTGCCATGTTCGAGCCGATCATGCCGGCTGCGCCCACGATGGTGAGCTTTTCATTCGTTACGAAATCCATAACCTTTTTTATTTAAATGGTTGTCCTTTATCTTTTTACGCGTGTTCGAAACACGCCTTTTCCAGTTCTCGTCTTCACTTAAGGCACACCCCGGGCCTCCCTCCCGATCATTCGATCTCGCGGCGGTTGAGCAGCGCATGGGTGATCGTCAGCTCATCGACATACTCCAGTTCGTCGCCGAAACCGATGCCCCGCGCAATGGAGGTGATCTTCAGCCCGGGGAACTGCCTCAAGCGGTTCATCAGGTAGAAGAGCGTCGTCTCACCCTCGACCGAGGTCGAGATGGCGATGATCACCTCTCCGATTCCGCCGCGGGCGATGCGCTCGCACAGCAGGTCGATCTTCAGGTCCGACGGGGAGATGCCCTGCATCGGCGAGATGACCCCTCCGAGCACGTGGTAGAGTCCGCGGTACTGGTGCGTGTTCTCGATCGAGAGCACATCGGCCACCTGCTCGACCACACAGATCGTCGCATGGTCCCGTTCGGGATCGCTGCAAATCGGACATACTGCCTCGTCCGATAGGTTGTTGCACTCCACACAGTGGCGGATCTCGTTGCGGAACCGGTCGATGCTGCGCGTCATGTCGCCCACGGCCTCCGCGTCCATCCGCAGGATGTGCATCGCCAGCCGCAGCGCCGTCCGGCGCCCGACGCCGGGGAGCTTCGACAGCTCGCCGACAACATCCTGTAAGAGCCTCGACATCGATCCTATATCGTCTCGATCGTCCGCCCGTCGATCCACCCCTTCTTGCCGTCGGCAATGGTGACCTCGCACCATCCGTCGAGCCGGTCGGTGATCCGCACAAGCGTTCCCTCATGCAACACGAAAAGGTCGGTGGCCGAACGGTCGGGCGAACTCTTCACGGCGGCCGACGAGGTCATCACCACAGCCTGCGTATCGTCGAGCTGCTCGCGCCGCTCGCCTGCGGCGAACCACGTTGTCGCAACGAAGAGCAGCGCTGCAACCATCGTTCCATAGAATCCCGCCTTGCGCAGCGACAGACGCGGAGCAAGCAGGTAGAGCAGGAAGAGCGCCAGCGCCACGGCCAGGGCCACAAGCGAGAAGAGGCTCCACGCCGTACAGCTCATCGTGTGGCGCACGGCACGCACCCATTCCGTAAGGAAAAACTCGGGAATCGCCTCGATCCGGTCCTTCGTCCGCGACTCGGCGACCGAAAGGTTGTAGCGGATGTCGTCGTTGCCCGGAGCCAGGCGCAGCGCCCGGTGGTAGCAGAGGATCGCACGCCCCGTTTCACCCTCCTTGAAGCAGGCATTACCCAGATTGAAGTAGAGTTTGGCCGAACTGTAGCCCCGGTCGAGCAGCTCGCCGTAGGTGGCGATTGCCGCATGGTAGTCGCCGTTGATATAGGCCGTATTGGCCCGGTCCCACAACTGATCGGGGGTGAACGCCTCCACAACGGGAGACTCCCCGACACTGTCGGGAGCCTGTACGGGCTGCTCCGCAGCGGCAAGGCTGTCGGCCGGCTCCTGCGCCGGAAGCGACGCAACGCCGAAAAGCAGCACGAGCGTAAGAATCAATCGCTTCATAGTACTATCGCTTTATGACCGCCTCGATACGGGAGATCAGGTCCACACCCTCCGAATAGACATCGCTCATCTGCGCCGATGCCACGGGCGAATACTGCGCCTCGTCGCACTGCGAGATGATCGCCGTGAAGTGCTGCGCCAGCTCGGCCGAGACGCCGCGCTTGTGCAGCTCCTCGCGCACGTTCTCCTTCGTGAGGTTCGCCACCGGAATGTTGAACTTGTCGCTCATGTACCCCCACAGCGCCCGCAGCATCTCCTCGTAGAAGGCGTGGCGGTTCTGCTCCTCCATGTAGCGTTTGGCTGTCCGGAAGCGCTGCACGGCCACCTTGTTGGCCCGTTTCCCGCGCATCAGCACGACGTTCTGCGATTCGCGGATCCGCTTGCGCAGCGCGGCATAGACCGCGGTGAAGAGCGCCAGCACCCCGCAGAGGATGCCCCAGTAGGCCCCGCTGAAGAGGAACGGCACACGCTCGCGCCGCAACTGTGCGTTGCCCAGCTTGATGAAGCGGATGTCCTGCCCCAGCATGCGCACCTCCTCTTTCGACATGCCGCGGCCGCCCTGCATCACCACACCGCCGCTGCCGCCGTTGGCATCGGGCGTCACCTCGAGGGTCACGGGCTTCGACTGCAGGGTCACATACTGCCGCCGCTGGAGGTCGAAATAGGTGAACTCGACCGGTTCGAGTTCATAGGTGCCTTCGGCCCGGGCGATGAAGGGGTATTCGAACTGCCGGTATCCGGAGATTCCCGATACCGAAGGGTTGATCGACTCGGTCGTCTTGACGTTGTACTGCTCGAAAGAGGAAGGCAGCGACAGCTTGGGCGCCTGCACGAAGGTCAGGTTGCCCGTACCGGCGATGCGCACCGTGCAGGTCGCGCCCGAGTTGGCCGCGAAGTGCTCGGTGGGGAAGTCCGTCTCCATGGTGAACGAACCGACGGCCCCGTTGAAGCTCGACGGAGCTCCGGCCGGCAACGGCTTGACCTCGATCGTCGCCCGCTGGCTCTTCACCTTGCGGGGAACGTTGTAGATGTCGTGGCCGCCCCCGAAGAAGGGGTCGCGGTTGCGGTTCTGCACAACGACCTGCGCGACGACCGTCATCTCGATCGGGTCGATGGCCAGCTGCCCGACCTGCTGCGGGTAGAGCAGGTAGTCGAACAGCACGCGGGTTTCGTAGACCTTGCCGTTGTAGGTTTCGCGTCCGATCTGAGCCGTATTGGGATCCGAGAGATCCTGCGACCAGAAGCCGTTGAACGACGGCATCGATTCGGGCACGATATTGACATAGGGTACGCGCGTGTAGAGCTTGAAGGCGACGTGCAGGGGTTCGTTCTTGTAGACCGACGACTGCGAAACGACCGCACGCAGCAGGATGTCATCCGCCCCGATGCGGCTCTGCATGTCGCTCTCGCGGCCGTCACCGCCCGGAGCCGTCCCGGGCTGCTGCCGGCGCTGCCCGCCGTCACCCTCGTTCACCACCTCGATCGGGAGCGGTTCGGTGCGGTACACCGTTCCGTCCACGGCGATCTCCGCCGCGCCGATCGTCACGTTCCCGGCATTCTGCGGCAGCAGCACGTAGGTGATCGTGTAGTTGATGCTCTGGGTCATGGACCCGTTCAGGATCTGTACCGACTGGCCGCGCGATTCGGCCGGTCCGGCGATCACATCGAAGCCCTCGAACGAAGGGGCCTTGAAGGTCCCCTCGTCGGGATTGGCGTTCAGCGCGAACTCGACCCGGACAGGCTCGCCCAGCGCGACGGTCAGCGGCGAGGAGGCCTCGAAGGTGATCTTTCCGGCACCAAGCGCCGGAAAGACCGCCAGCAGGAAGCCTACGGCAAGCGTTATTTTCGCAATCAAGTGTTTCATCGAATCTACAAACGTATCGCTCGGGCCGCTTATTTCATCCGCGGCCGGAAATTTCAGTGCTTGAAATCGGCGAAGAAATCGTTGCCCTTGTCATCAACGATGATGAAGGCGGGGAAGTTCTCGACGTAGATCTTGCGCACGGCCTCCATGCCCAGTTCGGGGAAGTCCACGACCTCAACCGACTTGATGGAGTTCTTGGCCAGGATGGCGGCCGGACCGCCGATCGATCCGAGGTAGAAGCCGCCGTTGGCCTTGCAGGCGTCCGTCACGGCCTGCGAGCGGTTGCCCTTGGCCACCATGACCATCGAGCCGCCGTGCTTCTGGAACAGATCGACATAGGGATCCATACGGCCGGCCGTCGTCGGGCCGAACGAACCCGAAGCCATGCCTGCGGGGGTCTTGGCCGGACCGGCGTAGTATACCGGGTGCTTCTTGAAGTACTCGGGCATCGGCTTGCCCTCGTCGAGCATCTGCTTGATGCGGGCGTGGGCGATGTCGCGGGCCACGATGAGCGTGCCGCGCAGGTTCAGACGCGTCTTGATCGGGTATTTGGTCAGGATCTCGCGCACCTTGTCCATACCCTCGTCGAGGTCGATGTCCACGGCGGGCGACATGGCCGGGGCCTCCTTCGGCAGGAAGCGTGCGGGGTTCTTCTCGAGCTCCTCGAGGAAGATGCCCTCGGGGGTGATCTTCGCCTTGATGTTGCGGTCGGCCGAGCAGCTGACGCCGATGGCCACGGGGCACGAGGCGGCGTGGCGCGGGGCACGGATCACGCGGACGTCGTGCACGAGGTACTTGCCGCCGAACTGGGCGCCCACACCGCTCTCGCGGCAGATCTTGAGCACCTTCTCCTCCCACTCGAGGTCACGGAAGCAGCGGCCGCCCTCGTTGCCCGAGGTCGGAAGCTCGTCGAGGTAGCCGGCCGAAGCCTTCTTGACGGTCGAGAGACACATCTCGGCCGACGTGCCGCCGATGCAGATGGCCAGGTGGTAGGGCGGGCAGGCCGACGTGCCGAGGTCGAAGATGTGCTGCTGGATGAACTTCGTGAGCGACTCCTCGTTCAGCAACGCCTTGGTCTGCTGGTAGAGGAAGGTCTTGTTGGCCGAGCCGCCGCCCTTGGTGATGAAGAGGAACTCGTACTCCATGCCGGGCTTGCCTCCGTAGATGTCGATCTGCGCCGGGAGGTTCGTGCCCGAGTTCTTCTCGTCGATCATCGTGAAGGGCACGACCTGCGAATAGCGCAGGTTACGCTCCTTATAGGTCTCGTAGACACCCTTTGCGATGCACTCTGCATCGTCGGCGCCCGTCCAGACATCCTCGCCCTTGTGGGCGATGCAGATGGCCGTGCCGGTGTCCTGGCAGGTCGGCAGCTCGCCCTCGGCGGCCACGCACTGGTTCAGCAGCATCGTGTAGGCCACGAACTTGTCGTTGTCCGTAGCCTCGGGATCATCGAGGATGTTGCGCAGTTTCTGCAGGTGCGCCGCACGCAGGTAGAACGACACATCGCTGTATGCGGCCTTCGACAGCAACTCGAGGCCCGCGGGATCCACCTTCAAGATCTTGCGTCCGTCGCACTCGACGACCTTCACGTAATCCTTCGTCAAAAGACGGTACTTCGTTTTGTCCTCCTGAATCGGGAACGGCTCCTGATAAATGAAATCTGCCATGATCGTGTATGTTTGTGTGTTTATGTATCCGGTCTTTGGTCGGAAGGGTCGCGCCCGAGGCCGGCCCGGCAATCCGAAATTCCTCGCAAATTTACAAAAAACTCTCCGATTGCACAACAAATCCCTCCGGTTTGTTATTTTTTTAACACACGAAGGACCGGAGCCCGCAACCGTATTCCGCACAAAGGGAAAAACGCGGCCGTCCGCCCCGTATGCCCCGGCACGGCATGCGGCTGCAATGGGGTCGGCCGCAGTCCCTTGCAGGCATCCGGAACGACCGTTTCATTTTTTTTGCAATAAAGACGCATGATATCCGGTTTTTTCGTAAATTTGCGCGGTTAATCGAGAATTTCGAATTTTTCTTAATATTTAAAAGTATGGTATCCTACAAAGAGTTGGGCCTCGTGAACACCCGCGAGATGTTCGCCAAGGCCATCAAGGGCGGCTACGCCATCCCCGCTTTCAACTTCAACAACATGGAGCAGCTCCAGGCCATCATCCAGGCCGCTGCCGAGACCAAGTCGCCGGTAATCCTCCAGGTATCGAAGGGTGCGCGCAACTACGCCAACCAGACCCTGCTGCGCTACATGGCCGAAGGTGCTGTGGAGTATGCCAAGGAGCTGGGCTGGGCAAAGCCCCAGATCGTGCTGCACCTCGACCACGGAGATTCGTTCGAGACCTGCAAGAGCTGCGTCGATATGGGCTTCTCGTCGGTGATGATCGACGGTTCGTCGCTTCCCTACGACGAGAACGTCGCCCTGACGAAGAAGGTCGTTGAATACGCTCACCAGTTCGACGTGACGGTCGAGGGCGAGCTGGGCGTGCTGGCCGGCGTCGAGGACGAGGTTGCCGCCGAGGAGAGCCACTACACCAAGCCCGAGGAGGTCGTTGATTTCGTCACGAAGACCGGCGTCGATTCGCTGGCCATCTCGATCGGTACGTCGCACGGCGCCTACAAGTTCACGCCGGAGCAGTGCACCGTAGATCCCAAGACGGGCCGTCTGGTTCCGCCCCCCCTGGCATTCGACGTGCTCGCAGCCATCGAGAAGGAGCTTCCGGGCTTCCCCATCGTGCTCCACGGATCGTCGTCGGTTCCCCAGGAGGAGGTCGATACGATCAACAAGTACGGCGGTGCACTGAAGGCTGCCGTAGGCATTCCCGAGGAGGAGCTGCGCCAGGCTGCCAAGAGCGCTGTCTGCAAGATCAACATCGACTCCGACTCGCGTCTTGCCATGACGGCCGCCATCCGCGAGGTCTTCGCCACGAAGCCCGCAGAGTTCGACCCGCGCAAGTACCTGGGCCCGGCTCGCGACAACATGAAGAAGCTCTACATCCACAAGATCAAGGAGGTTCTCGGTTCGGACGGCAAGGCCGAATAATCGAGCAATCCCGACCAAATGAAAACCGGAGGTTCCCTTGAGGAGAACCTCCGGTTTTTTGTCATACCTCCTTTCCCGGGAGGGCTCCCGAGCGCCACAATGCAACCTCCACGCACCGGATTCAGCCCGGGGCCGGCGCCCGAGTCTCCGGAAAAAGACCGCCACAGACGAAGCGGCCCCGGTCATCCTACCCGACCTCGACCCGGAAACGGCACTCCGGGCTGCCCGACAGGACGGTCCCGAGGCATTCCACGCGGATGTCACGGCCGGGGAGCAGATCCTGCAGCACAAAGAGGATGCTCTCACGCGAACACTCGCAGTGGGTCGGAGCATCGGTGAACCCCGCAGCGACCTGCGGGCACAGACACCGCGGATAACCGATCTCGTACACCCGCCCCGGTTCGATGACGTCGGCGAAGAAATAAGGCGTCCGCCCGTACCGGGCATACTGCCGGTCGAGATCGCAGCCGCACTCCTCGAACTGCCGCCGCATCTCCTGCAGCACATCGCCCCGCACGCACTCCGCAGCACAAGGACGGTAGAGCGAGGCCCGCACCTCGGCCGGAAGCCGGCCGATCGCCTCCTCCAGTGTCCTGTAAAACGCCGTCAGACGCCCTTCGTATTCACGCTCCCGCTCCATCGTCCTCTCCGCCTTGCGTTCCGATGTACCGCCCGACAAACTCGCCCACACGGCGCGTATACTCCTCCGGATTGTCCCGGTAGGACATCGCATGCGCGGCCCCGGGAACCACCCACAACTCCTTCTCGCCCGGCTTGGCTTCATAGAGCGGGTAGACCATCCAGGTCGGGACATAGTCGTCGGCATCGCCGTGGATGAAGAGCATCGGCAGGCGGCATTTGGCCACCTGTCCGAGCGCCGAAGCCTCGCGGAAGTTCCAACCGTACTTCAGGTCGCACAGTCGGCTGGCGGCATGGAGCAGCGGGAAGGCCGGCAAAGAGAACTGCTCCTTGAGCTCCTTGCGGAACTCGTCCCAGACACTCGTGTAGCCGCAGTCCTCGACAAAGCACTTCACATAGGGGCGCTGCTCCTCGCCCGAGACCATCATCGTCGTGGCGGCCCCCATCGAGATACCGTGGACGACCATCTGCGTATGTCCGCCGAAGAGCTCGTTGGCCACATCCATCCACCGCAGCACGTCGAGCCGGTCGAGCCACCCCATGCGGATGGCCCGGCCCTCGCTCCGGCCGTGGTAGTGCAGATCGGGCAGCAGGATGTTATAGCCCAGGTCGTGGTTGTACAAGTAGCCGATCATGAGCATCCGCACGGCGTTGTCCGTATATCCGTGCACGATCACGGCCGTGCGGTCCGTCGGGCGGGGCGCCGCGGCATAGATGGCATGAAGCCGCAACCCGTCGGGATCGCAGATCGTCGTATCGCGCAGGGCGCCCGCACGGGTCAGGCTGTCCACCCACGGCTCAAGAAAGGGATACTCCTCATACATATATTTATAGGAATCGGCATTCTTCTCGGCCATCACCCGGTCGGGCCGGAGCGAATAGGAGAGCATGTAGAAGCTCCCGCCCAGAAGCACCGCCGCAACAACCAGCACGGCGGCCACGGAGATTCGAACAATCCGTTTCATGGTTTTCCGTCTTTATGCATACAAAACGGCCGTCGGAGCAAAAATCCTGCCCCGACGACCGTTCACTCTTTCATCGGCCGGGCGAAGGATCAGTTCTTGCCCAACTTGGTGCGGATATGCGCCAGCATGTCGTCCGTCATGCGCGAGAGGTCCCATTCGGGTTTCCAGCCCCACTCCTCGCGGGCGCAGGTGTCGTCGAGCGAATTGGGCCAGCTCTCGGCAATCTCCTTCTTCACCGGATCGATGTCGTAATCCATCGTGAAGTCGGGCAGGCGCTTCTTGATCTCTGCGCAGATGATTTCGGGAGTGAAGCTCATCGACGCGAGATTGAAGCTGTTGCGGTGCACGAGTTTCGCCGGGTCGGCCTCCATCAGCTCCACGCAGGCGCGCAGCGCATCGGGCATGTAGATCATGTCCATGTAGACGTCGGAGGGAACCGGGCAGGTGAAACGGCCCGAACGGATCGCCTCGTAGTAGATCTCCACGGCGTAGTCGGTCGTACCGCCGCCCGGGAGCGTCACGTTCGAGATGATGCCCGGGAAACGCACCGAACGGGTATCGACCCCGAACTTGTGGTGGTAGTAGTTGCTCAACAGCTCTCCGGTCACCTTGCAGACGCCGTAGATCGTCGTGGGCTGCATGATGGTGTCCTGCGGCGTCTTGTCCTTGGGCGAAGTGGGCCCGAAGGCGCCGATCGAGCTCGGCGTAAAGAGCGCGCAGTGGTGCTGACGCGCCACCTCGAGCGAGTTGTTCAGCGCACCCATATTGACCTGCCAGGCCATCTGCGGGTTACGCTCCCCGACAGCCGAAAGCAGGGCCACGAGGTTGAAGATCGTATCGACGTGGTGACGGGCCACAACCGAAGCCATTGCCGTTGCATCGAGGGCGTTGAGCACCTCGAAGGGGCCGTCCTCCCCCAGGGCTTTGCATTCGCGCATGTCGGTGGCCACCACGTTGTGACCGCCATAAATACTGCGCAGGTAGACTGTCAATTCGGAGCCAATCTGGCCGCCGGCGCCAACAATTAGGATGCGTTTCATCTGGTTTGTGTTATGATTCGTATGTAAAGGTAGAAATTTTTTGTGAAAAATGCACATTTTTTTGGTCTTTTCATTTTTCTTGTGTACTTTTGCACCACTCAACGGAGAAAACTGCTGTTGTAGCTCAGTGGTAGAGCACTTCCTTGGTAAGGAAGAGGTCACGAGTTCAAGCCTCGTCAACAGCTCAGAAAAGGAAGAGCCCAGGCTCTTCCTTTTTTGCATTCGGACCTCAAGCAATCCCCCTCCTTCGAAACCATCCTTGTTCGAACAAAAATGCCGCATAGCCGGGGCCTCACCACGCGGCAGGCTCAAGTGCATGGAACATTTTGCGTCCTCCGAATATTCAGTCCAGTCCAATCCGGTTCATTTCAATTCATCATCATGCATCCATTTTCGGAGACAGGCCGCGCAGAGTCAAAACGGCCTTAGAGCGCATTACGAGCAGGTTCGCATTACATTATATATTTTTACGGGCAATTTTGATTTCAAATCGAAATCAAAACAAAGTACAAAACTTCTCTTTCAGTACAAAATTTCCCGTTTTAGCTGAATATTGTCGCTGCATTTTCCTCCATTTAGAACACTTTACGGCTTTTCCAAACTGTTACATAAATATGTCATTTTAACTACAAACAGAAACAAGCTTCACCAAAAACCAGGAAAACCATTGCAAAAATCAAAATATTTTCAGGCAAATCGTCATTTTTTAATATCCATGTTAAAACCTGAATGTTTGATAAATTTTAAAAATTTAAAAACCCGACACACCAATAAAACGCTTAATAAAACCGGGTCGATAAACAAAAAATGGCAAATAATGAACAGCCAGGCATTCCAGACAACCCGCCAGGGGAGGGCCGAAAGAGGGTTTATTTAAAAAATAGCAAAACAGTCCGGGTTCAACGGTCGGTTAAAACAGAAACCAGAATAAACAAACCTTATAGTCAGTCCGATACAAGTAAACAAATCCGGCCGACACCATCGAAAAGACACCTTTAAAGTCCTGACGGCTTACAGTTTGGCTACAAAAAGCCTATTTGTGCACACAATTAAATTTCATACCTTTGCAACGGTAAGAAAGTCTTTTCCTTATGCAAAAAACAATTCTACTCACTATTCTCGCGCTATGTTTCAGCGCGCTGTCTTTTGCAACCCCGTCAAGGGGGGGGGGAGACCGTCACCGTCAGTGGCGTAGTCACCTCGGCTGAAGACAAACAGCCCCTGATCGGGGTGAACGTGATTTCCGGATCGGCGACCGGCGTTTCGACCCTTGCCGACGGAAGCTACTCCATCGAGGTTGCCCCCGGCACCACACTCATCTTCCAGTACATCGGCTACAAGCCGGTCGAGTACGTCGTTCCCGAAGGACAAACACACGTGACCTTCAACCTCGAGATGCAAAGCGACTCGCAGGCTCTCGAGGATGTGGTCGTCATCGCCTACGGCGTGCGCAAGAAGGGCACCATCGCCGGATCGGTATCGACCGTCAAGGCCGAAAAGATCGAAAGCACCCCGACGGCCGCATTCGACCAGGCGCTGCAGGGTCAGGTCCCGGGCCTCACGGTACTCTCCAACTCGGGTGAGCCCAGCGAGGCGACCATCATGACCATCCGCGGTACGAACTCGATCAACTCGGGCACCGAACCGCTCTTCGTCCTCGACGGCGTGGTGATCTCCAGCTCGGACTTCAACATGATCAACCCGGCCGACATCGAGAACCTCTCGGTACTCAAGGACGCCGCCTCGACCTCGATCTACGGAGCCCGCGCGGCCAACGGCGTGGTGGTCATCACCACCAAGCGCGGCCGCATGAACGACCATCCGGTCATCAACTACCGCATGCAGCTCGGTTTCTCGCAGATCGCCCACGGCAACTGGGACCTGATGAACACCTCCGAGCGCATCCAGTACGAAAAGGAGATCGGACTGACCGACGGCAAGGACTACAACCTGCTGAGCAAGACCGACGTAAACTGGCTCGAGGCCGTATTCAACGATTCGGCCATGCTCCAGAGCTACGAGTTGTCCGTTTCGGGCGCCAACGACCGCACGAACTACTACGTCTCGGGCGGCTACTACAGCCAGGAGGGTATCGCCCCCGGCTCGGCCTTCGACCGCTACTCGATCCGCGCCAATGTCGAACAGCGGGCCGCCAAGTGGCTCAAGGTCGGCACGAACACGATGCTCAACTACCAGGACATCGAACTGGCCCAGTCGGGCGAATACACCGTCGTCACGCCGATCTCGGCCGCACGGTTCATGCTCCCCTACTGGAATCCCTACCGCTCCGACGGCTCGCTCGCCTCGATCGAGGACGGCAGCTGGAAGGGTGACGGCCAGAACCCCCTCGAGTGGATCGAGAACAATCCGGTGAGCTACAAGAAATACAAGGTACTCTCCTCGCTCTTCGCCGAGGCGACGCCCATCGAGGGGCTGACGATCCGGTCGCAGTTCAGCGTCGATTTCTCGCACGCCACCGGATTCGGACAGTCGATGCCCGAATACCTGCCCAACCTCGAGCAGGGCACCGCATCGCGCAACACCTCCGACGCCCTGACGCTCCAAGTATCCAACACGATCAACTACCGGTTCGACGTGAACGACAAGCACTCGTTCAACTTCATGGTCGGTCAGGACGGTACGAACTACCACTACGAATCGTTCGGCGTGACCACCCGCGGTCAGAACAACAACAAACTGACCAACATCGGGACCGGAACCTATGCGGCCTCGTGGGAGGACACCCCGGCCGACGACTACGGACTGCTGTCGTTCTTCGGCCGCGGCGAGTACAACTACGACAACCGCTACTTCGCCGAGTTCGCCGTCCGCGCCGACGCCTCGTCGCGTTTCGGCGCCTCGAACCGCTGGGGCGTCTTCGGATCGGTCGGCTTCATGTGGAACCTGCGCAACGAGCGTTTCATGCAGGATGCCGCCGACTGGCTGACCAACGCACAGATCAACATCTCGACCGGTACGGCCGGTAACTCGTCGATTCCCAACTACGAGCACCTCGCACTCGTCTCCGGAGGAGCCGACTATGTCGGCACGGCCGGCATCGCCCCCACCTCGCAGGGCAACGAAGACCTGAGCTGGGAGTCCACGTGGACCACCAACCTCGGTCTGCACTTCGGATTCTGGAACCGCCTGAACATCGACTTCGAGCTCTACAACAAGAAGACCACCAACATGCTGATGTACGTTCCGAAGTCCTACTCCGACAACGGCTTCGGCAACCGCTGGGACAACGTCGGCGCCATGGTGAACCGCGGTTTCGAGATCAGCCTCTCGGGTGCCGTCGTCGCCACGGAGAACTTCTCGTGGTCGCTCAACGCCAACGTCTCCTACAACAAGAACAAGCTCACGGAGCTCTACAACGGCGTGCAGGAGTACGAACTCTCGTCGTCGAGCCTGAAATATGTCGTGGGCCACGACGTCAGCGAATTCTACATCAACCGCTTCGCCGGCGTGAACCCGGCCAACGGCGACGCCCTCTGGTACACGAAGGACGGTGAGCTGACCAACGAACTCCGCGACGAGGACAAGGTGATGATCGGCAAGACGTTCGAGGCCCCCTGGCAGGGCGGTTTCGGCACGACGCTGAGCTGGAAGGGGCTCTCGCTCTCGGCGCAGTTCTCGTGGCTGGCCGACCGCTGGATGATCAACAACGACCGCTACTTCGACGAGTCGAACGGCCGCTTCGCCTCCTACAACCAGTCGAAGCGCCTGCTCAACCGCTGGAAGCAGCCCGGCGACATCACCGACATCCCGCGCCACGGCGTCTACACCGAGTTCGACAGCCGCCTGCTCGAGGATGCCTCGTTCCTGCGTCTGAAGAACCTGATGCTGAGCTATTCGTTCCCGAAGGGGCTGCTGCGCAAGACCGGTTTCCTGAGCGGCGTGAGAATCTACGCCCAGGCCCAGAACCTGCTGACGTTCACGAAATTCTCGGGACTCGACCCGGAGGCCGTCGGCAACATGTACGCCGCCGAGTACCCGATGTCGCGCCAATTCACTTTCGGTCTCGATTTAACATTCTAACACGGATATGAAAACCATACTGCACACCATAACACGCTACTTGGCGATGCTCGCTGTAGTCTTCGGCACGGTCTCGTGTCTGGACAAATACCCCGAGACATCCATCCCCGAGAAGGAGGCCATGAAAACCTTCGCCGATGCCGAACAGCACCTCATAGGAATCTACGCCAACCTGATGAGCAGCTCACTCTACAGCGGCCTGCTCACCCTGCTGCCCGACATCCAGAGCGACCTGGTCCAGGCCGTGAAGGGCAACTCGAACACCTACGGCAACTTCTGGCTGTGGAACATCCGTCCCACGGACCTCGAACTCGAAGCCGTCTATGCACAGCTCTACACCGTGATCGGCGGCTGCAACTTCTACCTCGACCGAATCGACGAGGTGATGGCCAACGAGACCAGCGACACAAACCTCGAGATCCTCGAGCAGTACACCGGCGAGGTCTACGCCATCCGCGCCCTCTGCTACTCGGAACTCATCAAGTGCTTCTGCAAGGCCTACGATCCCGCAACGGCCGCACAGGAGCAGGGTGTCGTGCTCCGCACGAAGTATTTCGAGGCGGAACCCGTCCGCCGCGCCTCACTCTACGACTCCTACCAATTCGTCGTGGACGACCTCATCCGGGCCGAGGAGCGGCTCGAAGACGCGGAGGAGACGCCGAACAACTACTACATGTCCCAAGCCGCCGTGCAGGCCATCCGCGCCCGCGTGGCCCTCTACATGCAGGACTGGGAGACGGCCATCGCCTACTCGAGCAAGCTGATCGACGACAAGCAGGACATCTTCCAGCTCTCCTCGGTTCAGGATACCGCACCCGACGGCGCCACGACGTTCGAATACATGTGGGCCTACGACATGGGCCCGGAGGTGATCTGGCGCATCGGATTCACGAGCACCTCCTACGGCGGCGCGCTCGGCACGGTGTTCCTCAACTTCAACCGCGACTACACCTATTTCTACCCCGACTACATCCCCTCGCAGTGGGTGATCGACGCCTATGAGGACAACGACATGCGTTCGACCTATTTCGCCGACTCCGAAAGCGGCATCACGATCGGTTACCCGAGCGGCATGGACTACCCCCTGCTCGTCAAATACTACGGCAACCGCGGCATCTTCATCCCGATGAACGTCTTCCACGTGTCGATGCCCAAACCGCTGCGTCTGGCCGAGCAGTACCTGATCCGTGCCGAAGCCTACTGCCGCCAGCCCAACCCGAACGTCGTGCTGGCGCAGAAGGACCTCGAAACCCTGCGCAAGACGCGCTTCGTCTCGGGCGGCTCGATCAACCTCACGGGCAACTGGGACACCGACGTGAAGACCTTCTCCGAGGAGCGCGTCCGCGAGCTCTACATGGAGGGCTTCCGCCTGCAGGACCTCAAGCGCTGGGGTCTGGGATTCGAGCGCACGGCCCAGTCCTACACCCAGGAGGAGGGCAACAACCTGAAGATCGAGGCCGGCGATCCGCTCTTCGTATGGCCCATTCCGCAGCATGAGCTGGAGGCCCCGGGATCGGAAATCACGCCCAATGAAAGCAACAATCGGTAAACACATAGCCAACAACCCATGAAACGAATCATAACATTCCTTTTTGCCACGGGACTCTGCGCCGCCCTGGCCACGGGCTGCAAGGAGGAGTACACGACCTATTCCGACGCGGAGTACGTCATGTTCTCCGACTCGGTCTCCCTGAACATGGTGCTGGAGAACCAGGACTATTTCACCGTCCCCGTATCTTCGACCCGCGCGTGTGACTACGACCGCACATTCGGCGTGGAGGTGATCGACAAGGGCAGCACCGCCATCGAAGGCCTCCACTACCGGCTGCTCTCCAACTCGGTGACCATCCCCGCAGGCAAGCGCTCCGCCGAGGTGCGCGTCCGTACCTATTACGACGAATTCGAACCTGCCGACACGCTGCAGTTCAACCTCCGGCTGGTGATGCCCGAACAGCTCGACTGGAGCCTCTACCCGGGACAGTCACGTGTCCGCATGCTCAAGGGCTGCACGTTCCACGCCGAGGAGTTCACCGGCTGGTGCGTCGTGACTTCGACCTTCCTGCAGAGCTATCCCGGTGTCGAGAACACGAGCATCCAGCGACTGATCCGTACGGAACTGGATCCGAAGGAGCCGAACACGGTGATCCTCCACAGCTGGCTCTTCACGGGTTACGACATCAAGCTCACGTTCGATCCCTCCGACCCGTCGCTCCCGCTGGTGAGCATGCCCGAGGATCAGATCATGAGCGATGAGTTGTCGGTATTCGGCCAGATCAACGGCGACAACAAGATCCTGGTCACCAACAGCCCGAGCTACTACTCCTTCTTCGACGCCTGCACGACGAACGTCAAGCTCTGGAGCCATGTCTACGTCAAGAACCTGGGCACGCCCGTGGGTACGGTAGGCACCTTCTACAACATCATGGAGTGGATCAGCGACGAAGAGGCCGACCGGCTCGAACTCGAAGAGGGCATGAAGAAATACGAATAGGACTTTCCAAAAAATACAAAAAGCATACGACTATGAAACGGTTTTTACTGAATCTGTTCACAGCGGCGCTCGCTACGGCGGGTCTCTCGCTGGGTTCATGCTCCGACGACAACGACGAGGGACAGAAGCTGCCGGAACCGAACTTCCCGGCCAAGACGACGCTCGGAATCGAAGTCGGCGGCACCTGCACGATTCCCATCTCGCCCAACCAGGCATGGTCGGTGAGCATCGACCGCACGCAGGCCGGCGAATGGTTCTGGCTCGATGACGACGGCATGCCGGCCTACACGGTACGCGGCAAGGCCGGCGACCACGAGATCGTCATCTGCGTCTCGGATGTCGAGGAACACGACACGGACCGCAGCATCGACATCACGATGACGATGGGCAGCGAAAGTCAGGTGATCGCCACCGTGACGCGCGGCACCGTCGAGCGCCAGTTCGACCTCTACCAGGGCACGGAAAGCGGCTTCGGCGAGGTGACCTACGAAGAGGAGCCGATCGATGCCGGACAGACGACGCTCACCATTCCGTGGGAGGAGACGTCGATGGAGCCCGAGCGGCGGCCCATCAAGATCGCCGCAAACTTCCAGTGGCGTCTCGACTCGAAACCCGAATGGATCGCCGAGCTTTCGCCCTCGGAGGGCAAGGCGGGCGAGACGGTCGAGATCCTGCTCTCGGGCGACCCGAAAGCCTTCCCGCTCGAGGACTCCGAGGATGAACTCGTTTTCTGCGACTACGACAACAATGACGTCAAGTTTGCCTTCCGCATCTCGATCCCGGGCTGCAAGGAGAAGCAGGACGTTACCCTGAACGCAGGGACGGTCTTCTCCTACAACGCCGCCGGCGAATACGGCAAGGGCGGAGCCGGCAGCGTCACCTGGACCTTCTACGGCCCGACGTTCCGGACGACAGGCCCCACGCTCGAAACCGAAAGCGGGAAGGTCGGGTACAAGGTCTTCGTGCTTGAGAAGAAAGACATGGGCGGTGCGTATCTCTACAGCGTCTGCAACTGGATCACGCAGCACGAGAACGTTCTCTCGGGCGACGACGTACTGGTCGATACGGAATACCGTCTGACGGCCGAGGCCAACACGGGGTCGCGCGCCGCCGCCCGTTCGGCTGCAGTCGTAGTGCTTCCCGCCGAGCTGGCCAAGGACGTAACCTCGGCCCAGGACCTGCTCGGACAGGAGCCCCCGCTCTACATGCCGTCGCTCAAAGAGGCCTACAAGCCCTACGAACTGGCAACGCTCAACCAGGATGCCCCGATCAGCTCGCTCTTCACGGTCCGCGACCTGGCCGGTCTGGAGAGTACCAACACGACGTTCCGCCAACTCACCTACTCCGAAGACCGGGATCTTCCCGAGCAGATGGCGGCGGCATTCGGTACGCCGAACGACCAGAACTACCTGATGAGCTATGCAAGCGAGACCTCGACGGCTTCGGTCATCTACAGCAGCTCGCTGAACAACTTCACGACCCGGTTCTTCGACGACCAGTTCGCCGAGATCAAGGACAATTCGACCTATTGGCTCCGTCTGACCAAGCAGGAGGGGGTCAATGACAGCGCTGACGGCTCGCCGATCACGGCTCCGAGCTTCGAGGTGATTATGGACAACATCTCGGAGGACAAGACCGGCTACATCGTATTCTATGTAGACGACAAGCCGATGGCAGCCTTCTGCTGCAAGACCGATTCGGGCAGCGGCAGCGGCGCCTTCCAGGCCGAGCTCACCTCGGGCAGTGCAAACTTCGAGGCCATTACGTTCGACAACTATCAGGAGATGGCCGCCATGCTCACCGATTTCGTCGGCCAGAACCTCGAAAGCGAGTTCGGCGAGAGACTCTATTTGGGCAGCACAATCTACCTGCTGGGCGCCGCTCCGGGCGAGAACATCAAGATCACGACGAGCGGGTTCGATCCCGAACGGCTGCAGATCCAGCCTTATGAGGGTATCGAGTGGCTGAATGTGGAGCTGGCCTCCGAGACGACCTTCAACATCATGATGAATACTCCGGGAGCCGGAGACAGCCCCTATGCGATGCTCAACATCTACAACGGCGGCGACTATGCCGCAGGTATCATCTACTGTGTACCGCTGCCGTAAGATGCCGTAAGGCGGCACCTCCGGCAATCGGAGGTGCCCATCTACCACCAATATTCATTGTAAATCAGTGTAATTCATATACATGAAACTTTTCAAAACCGCCGTAATGCTGACTTTCGGGCTGACGCTGGGACTCCTTGCGGGCTGCTCGGACGATGACGGAATCGACAACCGCGATCTGGATTACGGATACGTTCAGTTCAAATTATACAAGGAGGCCTCCTACGAAGCCCCGCAGGACGACGCCGCACAATCCCGGGCCATCAAACCCCAACTGGATTACCTGGCGGAGGCCAGCAAGGTCCAGGTAACGCTCACCAGCGGCGAAGAGACGATCGTCCAGACGCTCACGCTTTCGGCCGCCGATGCCGAAAGCGCCGAATACGGCATGCGGAGTGCCAAACTCAAGCTCCTTACGGGCAACTACACGATCACCCGCTTCACGCTTTTCGATGCCGAGGACGGGGAACTCTACAACGGCAATGCCGTCGATCCCGATCTGACGGTCGTCGCCGGAGGACTCACGGTTCACGACCTTACGGTAAATGTCCAGCCGCGCGGCAAGGTGCGCTTCACCCTCACGAAGGACATGTCCGGATTCAATCCGCCGAAGAGCCGCAGCGGAGTCTCCCGCCAGTACATCTTCGAGGAGATCGGATCGTTCGACATTACGGTCAAGGATACCGAAACGAACAACCTCGTATCGTTCGAAAAACTGCCCGTAACCTTCTCGATCCATTTCGACGATCCCGAAAATACGGAAACCGTTCCGGGATATCAGACCTCGACCTGCGCCTGCGACTCGCTGCTCTCGCTTCCGGCCGGAAACTATGCGGTCATCAAATATGTTACCTACGACAGCGACGGCACCCTGCTCGAGACCAATACCGCTCCGGCCGAGTCGCCCTTCACGGTCGAGGACAACCGTACGACCGACAGCGACGTCGCCGTTACGCTCTACGAGGCCGACGAATACATGAAGGACCACTATGCGCTCTACGCGATCTGGAAAGCGCTGCACGGCGATGAGTGGTCCTACCAGGGCGAGAACTACCCCGTCGGATCGAACTGGGACTTCAACAAGGACCCCGACCTGTGGAGCTACCAGCCGGGTGTCGAGGTCCATACCAACGGACGTATCGCCATGATCGACATCAGCGGCTTCGGCTTCTCGGGCGACATGCCCAAGGAGATCGGACAGCTCACCGAGCTCGTAGAGCTCTATCTGGGCACGCACAACGACACGAACGTCGGCTTCAAGGATCCGACGCTCGATCCCGACCAGAGCCTCACCGAGCGTTCGCGCAACCGCATGGAGAACCATCGCGCCCTGCTGCACGCCATGCACCCGGCCACGCAGATGTCCTGGCCCTGCGCCTTTGCGCTGCGCGAGCACGGCATCCACATCCGCGCCACGGAGCTCTACGACCAGGGCTACACCGAGGATCAGATCTTCGAGGCCTCGACGGGCCGCCAGCGCGACATCCGTCCGATGGACACCTCGCACGGCAAGCTCTGCAACGGGCTCCGGTCGCTGCCCGCCGAGATCGGCAACCTCAAGAAGCTCGAGTACCTCTATATCGCCAACAGCGCCATCGAGTCGCTTCCCGACTACGAGGGCGAAGGCCGCGAGGGCATGTCGGGACTGGCAGCCTGCACCGATTTCGAGGTGTACAACTGCCCGAACATGAAGAAGTTCCCGCGCGCTATCGCCAAGATGCCGAAGCTCGTTGCCGCGAACCTCTCGAACAACAAGCAGTGGGAGGCCCAGGATCTCCACGACGGACTGACCGAACTGGCCGAAGGCCCCTCGAAGGAGACCCTGCAGATGCTCTACCTGACGGACAACAGCCTCGAGGAGCTGCCCGCCTCCTTCCGGAACTTCAAGCGTCTGGGTCTGCTCGACCTGACGCGCAACAACATCCACACGCTCCATCCGCTGGGCGAGGAGGTTGCTCCCGTGGAGCTGGTCTTCAGCCACAACCAGATCGAGGAGATCCCCGTCGACGAGAACGGCCGGTTCTGCAACATGGACGATCTGACCGAGTTCTCCTTCTCGTTCAACAAGCTGAAGAAGTTCCCCAACATCTTCAGCTCGGAGATGATCTCCGCCATCTCGAACGTCGACTTCTCCTACAACGACCTGCAGGACTATACCGACGAGGAGGCTGCCGCCTTCAAGGGCATCTATGTCCAGACGCTCACCCTGGCCGGCAACCCGGGACTGACGAAATATCCCAAGTGGCTCGGCGACTCCGACTCGGAGGTGTCGTACATCATCCTGCGCGGCTGCGGCCTCACGGAGTTCCCCGAAGGGTGCTTCGAGGGCAAGTATTCGAGCCGTCAGATCTCGTTCGACCTGACGTACAACCGCCTCACGGATCTTCCCGACGACTTCTCGGCCGACACGCTCCCCTACCTCTACGGTCTCGACCTGTCGCAGAATGCCTTCGCGAAGTTCCCCTACGAGCCGATGACCTGCAAGGGGCTGACGGTCTTCGCCATCCGCGGCCAGCGCGACGAGCAGGGCGAACGCTGCCTGAGGGAGTGGCCCACGGGCGTCTACCAGCACACCGGTCTGCGCGGCTTCTACATCGGTTCGAACGACCTGCGCAAGATCGACGACACGATCTCGACCGCGATCTGGACCCTCGACATCAGCGACAACCCCAACATCGTCTTCGATGCTTCGGACATCTGCTATGCCTGGAAGAACGGAGCCTACCTGCTCATTTACGACAAAACGCAGAACATCACGAACTGCGACGAGATGCTCGAATAACCCTAAAGAACGGATAGTACCATGAAAATAACGAAATACATCGCGGTGGGTCTCTGCGCACTCGTTGTCGTGGGCTGTGCCAACGACGACAAGAAGGTCGGCGTCACCATCGACACCGACAACATCGAGATCGGCGCCGAAGGCGGAACCCACAACATCAAGATCACGGCCGACGACAGCTGGATCGCACAAACCAACGACCCGTGGATCACCGTATCGCCGGCCAACGGCCGCGGAACGGCCGTATGCCAGATCATCATCGACTCGGCTCTGCTCAACGAACCCCGCCAGGGTCTGGTGCGCATCCAGAACCAGAACAACTGGGAGGAGCGGCGCGACATCAACATCACGCAGGAGGGCTATGACTACGCCATCACGCTCGACGACAAACAGGTGACCGTAGCCAACTACGCCGCACTGGGAGAGCGTACGTTCGACGTGCGGGTGAAGACCAACGTCGATTTCGACGTCGAGATCCCGGAGGATGCACAAACATGGCTCACCCCCGAGGAGTACAAGGTCGATCTCAACCGCGGACTCCGTCCGCGCGAGGTGACCGTCCGCTTCAACTGGGGCATCAATTCGAGCGACGCAGAGCGCAATGCCACCATCACGTTCAAGCCCAAAAAGGAGGTCCAGCTGGCCGCACAGGACGATCTGACCGTCAAGCAGCAGGCCTCGGAGCCGATCAAGGCCGACACCCGTGCCGGCGACTCGGTAGCGCTGCTCTCGATCGCCCGAGCCCTCAACATGTGGGAGTCGTGGGAGAGCTCCGAGAGCATGGAGAACTGGGATAACGTGATTCTCTGGGAGAAGAACATGGAGGGCTGCACCGACGAGAAGGTCGGCCGCGTGAAGTACGCCCGCTTCTACATGTTCGGTACCAAGGAGGGTATTCCGTTCGAGGTCAAGTATCTCACGGCAGCCGACGAACTGATCTTCTACTCGAACACCAACTCCAACCGGCTCAACCTCTCGACGGGTGAGTACCTGTCCGAGCTGACCCAGCTCAAGCGACTGACCATCAGCGCATACGGACTCACCGAGCTGGATCCGTCGTTCAAGAACCTCAAGAGCCTCGAGTTCCTCGACCTGTCGGGCAACAACTTCGAGCAGATTCCTTCGGTCATCACCAAGGAGAACTTCCCGAACCTGCATGCCCTGAAGATGAACGCCAACCAGCGCATCATCATCTACGACCTCTACAACTCGACGACCACCAACTTCGGCGGACTGTTCCAGGAGACCGAAAGCACGCGCGAGTTCCCGCGCCGCCTGCTCGAGTGGGACAAGCTCGACACGCTGATCCTCTCGGTGAACTACCTCCAGGGCCGGATTCCCGACATGAAGGACTACAACACCTATACGCAGGAGGACATCAATGCCGCCGACTCGCTGCCGCAGGCTCTGGTAGGCATTCCCAAGGTGCTGCCCAACATCAAACGGTTCTCGATCAACCTGAACCGACTGACGGGCGAGCTGCCCGAATGGCTGCTCCGCCACCCGGCCCTTGACTGGTGGGATCCCTACACGCTGGTCTTCTCGCAGGAAGGCAAGGACAAGGACGGCAAGACGGCCGGATTCTCCAACGAGCCGATCAACCTGGACGACTATTACGAATTCTACGAAGGAAAGAAATATCTCGATCCGAACAAACAGTAACGGAGCGGAATTTCCGAACGCTTAATACAGAACGATTAGGATATGAAAAAAACCATATACGGCATCTGCACCGCAGCGCTGCTCGCCTTCGGTGCCTGCACGAACGAAGAACTGCCTACGCCCGGCACGACCGAACCCGAAGGCTCGGAGGAGGTGAAACCCGTATCGGGCGAGGTGCTCGTGAAATTCAAGAGCTACGTGAGCGACATCCTCGATCAGACGGTCGTCAAGACCCGATCGGGGGCGCCGGCCACCCGCTCGGGCATCCTCTCCGTCGATGAGGTGCTCGACCTGGTGGGCGGTTACGAGATCGAACGGGTCTTCCCGGTGGACGAACGCACCGAGGAGCGGACCCGCGAGGCCGGACTGAACCTGTGGTACGTGGTCCGCTTCAACGAAGACTATACCGTCGAGCAGGTGATCGAACGGCTCGCGCCGCTGGGCGAGGTGCAGTACGCCACCCCGAACCGTCAGATCAAACGCTCGTACGACCCCACCCGCAAGGCCATGCCCCTGACGCGCGAGACCCTCGAGGCCATCAAGCGGCAGACGCGTGCCACGCAGGGCGAGTATCCATTCAACGACGAGCTGATGGTCAAGCAGTGGAACCTGATCAACCGCGGCGACCTGTTCACCGGCACCGAAGCCTGCGAGGTATCGCGGAGTGTCGTCGGAGCCGACGTGCAGTGTGAAGAAGCTTGGAAACTCTCGACGGGCGATCCTTCGATCATCGTTGCCGTGCTCGACGAGGGCGTCTGCCAGACTCACCCCGAGCTTCGCGACAACATCTGGACGAACGAAGATGAGATCGACGGTTCGAAGAAGGACAACGACGGCAACGGATATGCCGGAGACATCCACGGATTCAACTTCGTGACCAACACGGGCATCATCACGTGGGACGACCTGAACGACACGGGCCACGGCACGCACGTGGCCGGCGTGATCGCCGCACAGAACGACAACGGCGGCATCGGCTCGATCGCGGGCGGCACGCCCGACAAACCGGGTGTAAAGATCATGTCGTGCCAGATCTTCGCGGGCAATGCCGGAGGAAACTCCATGTCGTCGGTCAAGGCCATCAAGTATGCGGCCGACAACGGCGCGGTTATCCTGCAGTGCAGCTGGGGTTACACCTCGGGAACGGCCAACAGCTACGAGTGGGGAACGCCCGGCTACGCCGACGAGGAGCAGTGGGAGACGCTCGCCCCGCTGGAAAAGGACGCGCTCGACTACTTCACCCACAATGCCGGATCGCCCAACGGTCCGATCGACGGCGGCATCGCGGTCTTCGCCTCGGGCAACGAATACGCCAACTCGGCCGGATTCCCCGGCGCTGCCAGCATGTGCGTGTCGGTAGCCGCCACGGCGGCCGATTTCACGCCGGCGACCTACACCAACTACGGCCCCGGCACGAACATCTCCGCACCGGGCGGCGACCGCGACTACTACTGGGACTACGGTGAAGGCGCCCTGCGCGGCGAGGCGGGCTGTGTCTTCTCGACGCTGCCCTACAACGTCAGCGAAACCGGCTTCGGATACATGGAGGGAACGTCGATGGCCTGCCCGCACGTTTCGGGTGTCGTCGCACTGGGTCTCTCCTATGCGGCACAGCAGCGCCGCCACTTCACGGCCGACGAGTTCAAGAAACTGCTCTACGAAACGGCAACCCCGATCGACGACTACATCCAGGGCACGAAGTTCTACTACCGCTACGCCTACGACCTGGGCTACACCAACCCGACGCAGATGATGCTGTCGAACTATACGGGCCAAATGGGCGTCGGCCAGGTCAATGCCAAGCGCCTGCTCGATGCCATCGCACAGAACGGCACGCCGATGCGGTTCCCGAACCTCTACATCCCGCTCGACGGCGAGGTGACGACCCTTCCGGCAACCTTCTTCCTCAACGGCGAGTCGCTCACCTACACCGTGACCATCGAGAACCAGGCGGTCGCCACGAGCCGCACGGAGGGTGCGAAAATCATCTTCTCGGGACTCAAGGAGGGCTCGACGAAGGCCTCGATCGCAGCCAGCGACGGTACGACCCACAACTTCAACATCACGGTCCGCAAGTCGGCAAGCGGCAGCGGCTGGTTGTAACGGAATGAACCGCAGCGGAAAAATAATGATGCTCTGCCTCGGAGCGCTGTGCGCGGCCTTCGGCCCCGCACAGCTCCGGGCGCAGGTGCCGCCGATCCCGCAATCGCTCCGCGACAGCATTGCCAACCCGCCGAAAGCGGAACGGGGCGATGAGGTCATGCGCTTCGAGACGACGCACATCGACATCGGACGGATCAACGAGGACGACGCTCCCATCGAAAGTACGTTCCGGTGGGAGAACACGGGCGACAAGCCGCTGGTGGTCACCCGCGTGGAGACGACCTGCGGATGCGCACGGCCCGACTACGAACGACGCCCGGTCCTGCCGGGCGAGGAGGGGACACTGAAGGTTACCTACCATCCGAAGCGTCATCCGGGAAGTTTCCACCGCCGGATCTTCGTCTTCACGCAACTGTCGGACAAGCTGCCGACGGCGATCCTGGAACTGACGGGACAGGTTACGCCCTCCACGCTGCCGACGGCCGACTATCCCTACGCAATGAATACCCTGCTGCTCAAGCAGCGGAGCATACGGATCGCCGGAACGCAGATACAGACCGAACGCATCGAGTGCCTCAATGCGGGACAGACGCCCCTGCACATCACGGCCGACACGCTGTTGCTGCCTCCCTACATCCGGTTCGAATGCGACCCCGAGACGACACCCCCGGGTCGGACCTGCGACCTGGTCTTCCGCTTCCGGCCCGAACTGGCCCCGGAACGGCTTCCCGACCAGGTACCCGTCATCCTGCAGGGGCTGGATCTCCCGCCAAACCAGAGCACGGTACGCATCCTGATCGGAACAGGCCGCTGACGGAATACTGATTTGACAAAAAACAAAACGAGAATACCATGAAAAAATTCCTGAAATTCGCCGTTCTCTCGCTGGCAGCCATCACGATGTGCGCCTGCGACGACGACAAATCGTACGTTGATCCCGGACTGGAGGTCACGCCCCACAACCTCTCCGGCACGTGGCAACTCGCCGAATGGCAGGGTGCTCCGCTGGCCGAGGGCAGCTTCGTCTACATCGAACTCACGCGCAAGGACCAGCTCTTCTCGATGTACCAGAATCTGGACAGCGCCCTCCCGCGCGAACTCACGGGCCGCTTCGCCATCACGACCGACGAGGCGCTGGGCTCGATCATCATGGGCCAGTACGACTACGGCATGGGCGACTGGAACCACCAGTACATCGTCACGGACCTCGATGCCGACTCGATGGTCTGGACAGCCAAGGACAACCCCGAGGACGTCTCGCTCTACGTTCGCTGCGAGTCGATCCCCGACGAGGTGACCGGAGACTCGGGCAGCGGGGAGGAGTAGCTGCCGCGAGTCCGCCGCCGGTGGCCGGCGGCGGATATCCGCAGAAAAGGGATTACGGAAAAGTCCGTAATCCCTTTTGCTGCTTCTGAATGCTTTTCGTCCGAAAGGGCAACTACAGCGCCTTATTGAACAGCGCACGGGAGGTATTCCGCCGTAACTTTGCACCCGAAACAAACAATCCGCCATGCGTCTGCATCTTGATCCGAGCCACAAAGGGCTGCACGAATTCGTAAAAAAACTCCCCACCCTGTTCGAGCGGGGCGAAGGGACGGTGCTGCACGCCGGGCGCAATACGATCCGACTGCTCGCCCAGGAGGGCGAACTGCTGGCTGCCAAACGATTCAGACAACCCGGAGCCCTGCAGGGAATACTCTATGCACACATCCGCCGCAGCAAGGCTCGGCGCTCCTTCGAACACGCCGTACGGCTCATCAGCCTCGGCATCGGGACGCCGCAGCCGGTTGCCTGGAGTGAATACCGCCGAAAGGGGCGTCTGACAGACAGTTTCTACGTCTCCCGCTACTCCGACCTCAAACCGTTGTCGGAGTTCGCAGCCCGCTTCCCCGACACCGCGAGCCGGCCGGTTCTCGACGCCTTCGCCCGCTTCGTCGCGGAACTCCACGAGAAGGGGATCGACCACCGCGACTTCAATCAGGGGAACATCCTCTGCGGATACAGCCCCGAGAAGGGACAATGGCGATTCGAGCTCATCGACATCAACCGCATGCGGTTCCTCGACCGGCCGCTCACCCCGCGCCAGTGCATGATCAACCTGCGCCGGCTCTCCTGTCCGGCCCCGGCCTTCCTCTACATCCTGGACCGTTATGCCGAGGTCCGCGGCTGGAATATCGACGACACGCTGCTGCGCGGCATCTTCTTCCGCCTGGCATTCGGTCGGCAACGGGCCCTCAAGAAACGCTTCCTGCGCAGAAAAAAACCTGCATCCGTTTAAAAATCGGCCGTCGCATTTGGATTATCAAAATATTTCACTATATTTGTCCTCGACTAAGACAACACATGTCATGCGTTTACACGGCTTTGCATCCTATTTTTATTTCTTTTTCTTTTACGGCAAGAGAAAAAGCGGGATCGCATGCGCATAAACGGATGTAGTGAAAAATAGAATTGACAAGCATGAGGAAATCCCGCTCTTTGGAGAGCGGGATTTCCTTTTTTACACACCGAACGCAGGATGAAACGAATCGCCATACAGGGCATCGCCGGATGTTTCCACGACACGGCCGCCCGCAATTTCTTCGACGGAGAGCGGATCGATACCCTCCCCTGCCCGAGTTTCGACGAACTGTTCGCCCGCATGAAGACCGACCGGGACCTGCTGGGCATCGCAGCCATCGAAAACACGATCGCAGGCAGCCTGCTTCCGAACCACGAGCTGCTGCGGCTGAGCAGCGCCCGCATCATCGGCGAGCAGAAACTCCGGATCTCGCACGTCCTCGCAGCCCTGCCCGGACAGCGGATCGGGGAGATCCGCGAGGTCCACTCGCATCCGATCGCCCTGATGCAGTGCGGCGAATTTCTGAAGGCCCATCCCGGAATGAAGGCCGTCGAGCGCGACGACACGGCCGGGAGCGCCCGGGAGATCGCCCGGGAGGGGCTCTCCGGCACAGCCGCCATCTGCGGAGCCGAGGCCGCCGAACGCTACGGGCTCGAGATCCTCGAGCGCGGCATCGAAACCAACCGCCACAACTTCACGCGCTTCCTGCTGCTGGCCGACGAGAGCCGCGCCGCGGAGTTCGCCCGTCCCGGTCGGACGGACAAGGCCTCGCTGCTCTTCACCCTTCCCCACACGCAGGGAAGCCTCTCGAAGGCGCTCACCGTCCTCTCGTTCTACGACATCAACCTCACGAAAATCCAGTCGCTGCCGATCGTCGGCCGCGAGTGGGAATACCGCTTCTACGTCGATGTCACATTCGCCGATCCGGAGCGTTTCCACCAGGCCGTCGAGGCCGTACGCCCGCTGACGAGCGGCTTCCGCATCCTCGGCGAATATGCCGAATGTCCCAATCCGAAGATCTGAAAAACCGAAAAAGACACAATACCATGAACGACATCCAACCCATCGCACTCCCGGGGATCGATCCCCGCAGGCCGCTGGTCATCGCAGGACCGTGCAGCGCCGAAACCGAAGAACAGGTGATCGAAACGGCCCGCGCACTGGCCGCCGAGGGCGTCCGCATCTACCGTGCAGGACTCTGGAAACCGCGCACGAAACCCGGAGGTTTCGAAGGGGTCGGAGCCGCAGGAATCCCGTGGCTGCAGCGTGTCAAGCGCGAAACGGGCATGTACACCGCTACGGAGGTCGCCACGCGCGAACACGTCGATATGGCCCTGCGCGGAGGCGTGGACCTGCTCTGGATCGGCGCGCGGACGGCGGCCAACCCATTCGCCATGCAGGAGATCGCCGACGCGCTCCGCGGGCGGGATGTACCTGTGCTGGTAAAGAACCCCGTCAGCCCCGACCTCGAGCTCTGGATCGGCGCCATCGAACGCATCCACAACGCCGGCATCCGCCGTCTGGGGGCCATCCACCGCGGCTTCACCTCCATCGACCGGAGTCTCTACCGCAACCACCCGATGTGGGCCATCCCGATCGAGCTCCACCGCCGTCTCCCGAAACTCGAGATCTTCTGCGATCCGAGCCACATCGGCGGACGCCGCGAGCTGATCGCCCCGCTCTCGCAGCAGGCCATGGACCTCGGGTTCGACGGACTCGTCGTCGAGGCCCACTGCTCGCCCGACTGTGCCTGGAGCGACAAGGCCCAGCAGGTGACCCCCGAAGCGCTGGCCTACATCATCCGCAACCTGGTGATCCGCGAGCAGAGCGTCACGACCGAGAGCCTCACCGAACTGCGGGCCCAGATCGACAAGATCGACGACGAGCTGCTCGAACTGCTCGCCCGACGGATGCGCGTCTCGCGCGACATCGGACAGTTCAAGAAGGAGCACAACATGCCCGTCCTGCAGGCACAGCGCTACGAGGAGCTGCTCGAAAGACGGGCCGGACAAGCCGTGCGGCTGGGCATGGAGCGCGAGTTCATGCGTACGGTCATGCAGGCCATCCACGAGGAGTCGGTGCGGCAGCAGATGGAGGTGCTCGGCCAGCAGCCGGCGCCGGAGCATCAATAGAGGAAGAAGACGATTCCGGTGAAGTGGGCGGCCACCGCCAGGTTGATGAGCAGGTGCCACACAAGGTGGTGGTAGCGGAATCCCTTGCGGGCATAGACCCAGGCCCCGCCCGTGTAGAGCACACCGCCCAGGGCGATGAGCCAGAGCAGGGCCGTCGAGGCGTGGCGGATGAAGAGCGGGAGGAAGAAGACGATCGTCCACCCCATGACCAGGTAGATCGTAAGGCTGACGGCCGGGATCGAACGCCGCGAGAGCGACTTGTAGAAGATGCCGAAAAGCACCATCGCCCACTGCACGACGGCAATCACGATGCCCTGCCAGCCCCCGATGACCGAGAGGGCGATGGGGGTGTAGCTGCCGGCAATGGCCACGTAGATGAAGATGTGGTCGAGGATGTGGAACACCTCCTTGTGGCGCGACTGCGGATTCATCGAATGGTAGAGCGTCGAGGCGAGAAACATCAGGAAGATCGAGATGACGAACACCGAGACCGAAACGGCCGCCAGCACGGGCTCGGTATCGTGTGCATAGACCCACACGGCGGCAAACGGCAGGGCTGCGAGCGTCGCACAGGCCATCACGCCGTGCGAAAGGGTGTTGGCGATCTCCTCGCCCAACGTGGGGATGTACGGGAGTTTTTTCCGGCTCATGGACAATCGTATGGGTTCGACGTGCCAAATTTATAATATTTTTTCTTATCTTTGCTCGCAAGGTTAGTAAGAGGTTAAACAAATGGACTTTTCACGCTACGAATCACTGCGTGCGCTGGTGCGCACCAACTTCTCACCGACGACCCGGGAGCTCGTCGATGAGGCGCTGGCGTATGCCGGGGAGCATCTGGCGGGAGTCTGCCGCTACGACGGCTCGCCGATGCTCGACCACGCCGTCAATGTGGCGAAGATCGTCATCTCGGAGATCGGCCTGGGCCGCAACTCCACCGTCTCGGCCATCCTCCACGATGTCGTGCGGCTGGCCCACAAGCAACTGCCGGCCGAGGAGTTCCTCCGTCTGACGGAAGAGATCCGCGCGCGTTTCGGCGAGCAGGTCGTGGGCATCACCATGGGGCTGGCCAATATCTCCGAACTGAAGCTCAAGGTGGCCAAGGAGCAGGCCGACAACTTCCGCGACCTGATCGTGAGCTACTCCGAAGACCCGCGCGTGATCCTCATCAAGCTGGCCGACCGTCTCGAGGTGATGCGCTCGCTCGACATCTTCCCGCGCGAGAAATGGCGCAAGAAGAGCTGGGAGTCGATGAACCTCTACGCACAGATCGCCCACAAGCTGGGCCTCTACGGGGTCAAGAGCGACCTGGAGGACATTGCCCTCAAGTACCTCGAACCGAAGGACTACGAACACATCGTCACCAAACTCGAGGAGAGCGCCGACGAACGCCGGGCCTTCATCGCACGCTTCGTCGTGCCGATCGAGGAGCGGCTGCAGCGGCTCGGCATCCGCTACCACATCAAGAGCCGCACCAAATCGATCTTCTCGATCTGGTCGAAGATGCACAAGCAGCACGTCCCCTTCGAGGGCGTCTACGACATCTTCGCCATCCGCATCATCATCGACTGTCCGCCCGAGGAGGAGAAACAGCTCTGCTGGACGGCCTACTCCGTGGTGACGGACTTCTATACGCCCAACCCCAACCGGATGCGCGACTGGATCTCGATTCCCAAGTCAAACGGTTACGAGTCGCTGCACACGACCGTCTCGGCCGAAGGACGCTGGGTCGAGGTGCAGATCCGCACCGAACGCATGGACGCCGTGGCCGAGCGGGGTATCGCCGCCCACTGGCGTTACAAGGGCGTGGGACAGGGGGCCCAGACCAGCGAGCAGTGGCTCAGCCGCCTGCGCGAGTTGATGGAGGACACGACCCACTCGCTGGCCCAGCGTTTCGACGCCAAGCCGGCTTCGGGCGAGATCTTCGTCTTCACGCCCAACGGCGATCTGCGCAAGCTCCCCGAGGGGGCTTCGCTGCTCGACTTCGCCTTCGATATCCACACCAGCCTCGGCTCGACGTGCGTGGGCGGCAAGGTGAACAACCGCGCGGCCTCGCTCCGCGAACTGCTGCACAACGGCGACATCGTCGAGATCCTCACGCAGAAGAACCAGACGCCCAAGGCAGACTGGCTGAACTTCGTGGTCACGTCGAAGGCGCGCAACAAGATCAAGTCGTTCCTGCGCGAGGAGCAGGCCAAGCACACGCGCATGGGCCGCGAGGAGCTCGAGCGGAAGCTCAAGAACTGGAAACTGGCCATCACGATCGACGAGGCCGTAGCCTATCTGGCCCGCCACTTCAAGGTGCGGACCGGAACGGAGATCTATGCCCTGATCGCCACGCAGAAGCTCGACTTCGGGACCATCAAGGAGTTGCTCCTGCGCCACCTCTCGGGCGAAGCCGACGAGGAGCGCCGCGCCGCTGCCGCCGAGATCGAACGGCAGAAGGCGGCCCAGCATGCCGCGAAGGAGCCGGCCGCCGCATCGCACGACGCGCTGGTGATCGACGACGACATCTCGAAGATCCAGTACAAGCTGGCCCGCTGCTGCAACCCGATCAAGGGCGACGAGGTCTTCGGCTTCGTCACGATCAACTCGGGCATCACCATCCACCGGACGGACTGCCCGAATGCCAAGCGCATGCGCGAGAACTACCCCTACCGCGTGGTGGAGGCCCGCTGGCGGCAGTCGGCCGAGGGGGCCTTCCGCGTCACGATCCGCATCGTGGCCGCCGACACGACGGGCATGGCCAACCACATCACCGAGGTCATCAGCCGCGACCTGAAGCTCAACATCCGGTCGATGAACTTCCAGTCGGCCGCAAACGGATGCGTCGTCGGCACGGTGGCCGTCGAGGTGCCCGGTGCGGGGGTCGTCGATACGCTCATGCACCACATCATGCGGATCAAGGGCGTACAGCGAGCCTACCGCATCAACTGATGCAATTTCATCCGAACCTATTTTTTTATTTTATTTCCCACTCAATCGATAGATGAATAACAACACAATCAGCGTCGTTTTCGCCGATTCGTCGCATGCCCACTATGCACCGCGCATCTGTGAGCTGATCTACGAGTCGGCCCTGCAGCGGGGCACGGGCATCGCCAAGCGTTCGCCCGAATACATCGCCGCAAAGATGACCGGTGGCAAAGCCGTCGTGGCGCTGGACGGAGAGAGACTGGTCGGGTTCAGCTACATCGAGTGCTGGGGTCACGGCGATTTCGTCGCCACCTCGGGACTTATCGTGGACCCCGAGTACCGACACATGGGACTCGCGGAACAGATCAAACGACGAACCTTCGAGCTGGCCCGACGACGATTTCCCTACGCCAAGTTATTCAGTATCACCACGTCGTTGCCGGTCATGAAGCTCAACTCGCGCATGGGATACGTTCCGGTGACCTTCTCCGAACTGACCGAGGACGAGGAGTTCTGGCAGGGCTGCCAGGGATGTTGCAACTACGACATCCTCGAGCGCAACCACCGACGGATGTGCCTCTGCACGGGCATGCTCTACGACCCGGCCAAGGAGCCGCCGCAGCGGCACTCCCGGCTGGCCCCCTACCTGATGTACGTGAAGAACAAGTTCAAGAAGGTCTTCCACCTGAAGTAGGACCGAGCCGGCCGGAAGGCCGGAAGATGCCGCGCCGGATTCCGGCGACCGCTCCCGAGGGAGGGTCCGGCACCCCGCAACCGCCCTGCGGCGGAAAGACGACAGCCGGAAAACAAGAACAAACAACGAAAAAAACGAAACGCGATATGGAAAAGAAAAAAGTGGTTCTGGCGTTCAGCGGCGGGCTGGACACCTCGTTCTGTGTGAAATACCTCTCCGAGGAGAAGGGATATGACGTCTATACGGCCATTGCCAACACGGGCGGTTTCTCGAAACCCGAGCTGGAGCGGATCGAGCAGCGGGCCCTGGAGCTCGGCGCCGTGAAGCACGCCACGCTCGACATCGAGCAGGAGTACTACGAGAAGAGCATCCGCTACATGATCTTCGGCAACGTGCTGCGCAACGGCACCTACCCCATCTCGGTGAGCTCCGAGCGCATCTTCCAGGCCATTGCCATCATCGAATACGCCAAGCGGATCGGAGCCGACGCCGTGGCCCACGGCTCGACCGGTGCGGGCAACGACCAGGTGCGCTTCGACCTGACGTTCCAGATTCTCGCTCCGGAGATCGAGATCATCACCCCGACGCGCGACATGACCCTCACGCGCGAATACGAGATCGACTACCTGCGCAGGCACGGCTTCACGGCCGACTTCAAGAAGATGGAGTATTCGATCAACAAGGGGCTGTGGGGCACCTCGATCGGCGGCAAGGAGACCCTCCGCTCGGAAGAGACGCTCCCCGAAGAGGCCTACCCGAGCCAGATCACGGCCCAGGGCGAGGAGCGCCTGACCATCGCTTTCGAGCAGGGTGAGATCGCAGCCGTGAACGGCACCCCCTATACCGACAAGGTCGAGGCGATCCGTGCCGTGGAGGCCATCGGCTCGCGCTACGGCATCGGCCGCGACATGCACATCGGCGACACGATCATCGGCATCAAGGGCCGCGTGGGCTTCGAGGCCGCCGCACCGATGCTCATCATCGCCGCACACAAGATGCTCGAGAAGCACACGCTCACCAAGTGGCAGCTCTACTGGAAGGACCAGGTGGCCACGTGGTACGGCATGTTCCTCCACGAAGCGCAGTACCTCGAGCCGGTCATGCGCGACATCGAGGCGATGCTCGACTCCTCGCAGCGCAACGTCACAGGAACCGTCGAGCTGATCCTCCGCCCGCGCAACTACACGCTTGTGGGCGTCAGCTCGCCCTTCGACCTGATGAAAACCGATTTCGGCGAGTACGGCGAGGTGAACAAGGCCTGGACGGCAGACGACGTGAAGGGCTTCACGAAGATCCTCGGCAACCAGATCAAGATCTACTACAACGTCCAGAACCGCAACAAGAAATGATACGCGCCGGCATCATCGGAGGCGCCGGCTACACGGCCGGCGAGCTGATCCGCCTGCTGGTGAACCACCCCCGGGCGGAGATCGGGTTCGTACACAGCACGTCGAACGCCGGCAACCGCGTGGCCGATGTCCACGGCGGGCTGGAGGGCGACACGGAGCTGCGGTTCTGCGACGCCTACGACCTCGGCGAGGTCGATGTCCTGTTCCTCTGCTCGGCACACGGCGAGAGCCGCAAGTGGCTGGCCTCGCACGACCTGCCGCAGGAGCTGCGGATCGTGGACCTCGCGCAGGACTTCCGCGACGAGTCCGAGGGGTTTGTCTACGGTCTGCCCGAACTGCAGCGAGACCGCATCCGGGAGGCCCGCCGCGTGGCCAATCCGGGTTGCTTTGCCACGGCAATCCAGCTGGCGCTGCTGCCGCTGGCCGCCGCCCGCCTGCTGCGGGACGAGGTGCACGTCACGGCCATCACGGGATCGACCGGCGCCGGGGTGAAGCCCTCGGCTACGACCCATTTCAGCTGGCGCACGGCCAACGTCTCGGTCTACAAGGCCTTCACACACCAGCACCTGCTCGAAATCGGGCGCACGCTGCAGCGGCTCGAACCGGCATTCGACCGGGCCGTGAACTTCATCCCCATGCGCGGCGACTTCGCGCGGGGCATCCTGGCCAGCGTGCACACCTCCTGCCCGCTCGGCGAGGAGGAGCTGCGGCAGCTCTACGCCGACTACTACGCCACGGCGGCCTTTACCCGTGCAACCGAACGCAGCGTCGATCTCAAGCAGGTGGTCAATACGAACAAGGCGCTCGTGCAGCCAGCCCGCTACGGCGACAAGGTGCACGTGGTCTCGGTGATCGACAACCTGCTGAAGGGGGCCTCGGGCCAGGCCGTGCAGAACATGAACCTGATGTTCGGCCTCGACGAAAAGGAGGGGCTGCGCCTGAAGGCCTCGGCCTTCTGACGTACACGAACCGACAAACGAAACACAGGAAACAGATGAAACTCTTCGATGTATATCCCCTCTATCCGGTGGAGCCGGTGCGCGGCCGGGGCTGCTTCGTCTACGACGCCACCGGGACCGAGTACCTCGACCTCTACGGCGGACACGCCGTGATCTCCGTCGGACATGCCCATCCGGACTACGTGCGCGCGGTCTCGGAGCAGGTCGCCCGCCTCGGGTTCTACTCCAACTCGGTGGAGAATTCGCTCCAGCAGCGGCTGGCCGAGAAGCTCGGCCGCCTCTCGGGCTACGACGACTACCGCCTCTTCCTCTGCAACTCGGGGGCCGAGGCCAACGAGAACGCCCTGAAGCTCGCCTCGTTCCACACGGGCCGCGCGAAGGTGCTGGCCATGGGCAAGGCGTTCCACGGCCGCACGTCGGGGGCCGTGGCCGCCACGGACAACCCCGCGATCTCGGCTCCGTTCAACCGCACGCCGAACGTGGAGTTCACCCCGCTGAACGACCTCGGGGCACTCCGCACGAAACTCGCCACGCGGGAGTTCGCCGCCGTGATCGTCGAGGGCATCCAGGGCGTCTCGGGCATCCACTGCCCGACGGACGACTTCCTGCGCGGCGTGCGCGAGGCGGCCACCGAGACCGGCACGCAGCTCATCCTGGACGAGATCCAGTCGGGCTACGGCCGCACGGGACGCTTCTTCGCCCACCAGGAGGCGGGCATCCGTCCCGACCTGATCACCGTGGCCAAGGGCATGGCCAACGGATTTCCCATCGGGGGCGTGCTGATCGCGCCCCATTTCGAGGCCCGCGCCGGCATGCTCGGGACCACCTTCGGAGGCAACCACCTGGCCTGCGCCGCAGCGATTGCCGTGCTCGACATCATCGAGCGCGAAGGGCTCGTGGAGAACGCCGCCTCGGTCGGCAGCTACCTGCTCGGGGAGCTGCACGCGATGGCGGGGCTCCGGGAGGTGCGGGGCCGCGGCCTGATGATCGGCATCGAAATCGACGGTTCGGGAGCCGAGCTGCGCCGCCGGCTGCTCTTCGACCGGCACATATTCACGGGAGGCGCAGGCGCCTCGACCGTCCGGCTGCTGCCGGCGCTCTGCCTGACCCGCGACCTGGCCGACCGGTTCCTCACGGCATTCAAAGCAACCCTACGATGAAAAAGTTCACTTGCGTACAAGATATCGGCGACCTGCACGCTGCCGTCGCCGAGGCGCTGGAGATCAAGCGCAACCGATTCCAATACTCGGGGCTGGGCCGCAACCGCACGCTGCTCATGCTCTTCTTCAACTCGAGCCTCCGCACGCGGCTCTCGACCCAGAAGGCGGCGATGAACCTCGGCATGAACGTCATGGTGCTGGACGTCAATCAGGGGGCCTGGAAACTCGAGACGGAGCGCGGCGTGGTGATGGACGGAGACAAGGCCGAACACCTTCTGGAGGCCATTCCGGTCATGGGGTCCTACTGCGACGTGATCGGCGTGCGCTCGTTCGCCCGTTTCCGCGACAAGACCGAGGACTACGAGGAGCGCGTGCTCGAGCAGTTCATCCGCTACTCGGGACGCCCGGTCTTCTCGATGGAGGCCGCCACGCGCCACCCGCTGCAGAGCTTCGCCGACCTGATCACCATCGAGGAGCACAAGCGCACCGAGCGCCCGAAGGTCGTGATGACCTGGGCGCCGCACCCCAACGCCCTGCCGCAGGCCGTGCCCAACTCGTTCGCCGAGTGGATGAACGCCGCGGGCTACGACTTCGTCATCACCCATCCCGAGGGCTACGAGCTCGACCCGCTGTTCGTCGGATCGGCCCGCGTGGAGTACGACCAGCGCAAGGCCCTCGAGGGCGCCGACTTCGTCTATGCCAAGAACTGGGCGGCCTATGCCGACCCCAACTACGGCAAGGTCCTCTCGCGCGACCGCGCCTGGACCGTCGATCGGGAGAAGATGGCGCTGACCAACGATGCCTTCTTCATGCACTGTCTGCCCGTGCGGCGCAACATGATCGTCACGGACGAGGTGATCGAGTCGCCGCGCTCGCTGGTGATCCCCGAGGCCGCAAACCGCGAGATCTCGGCCCAGGTGGTACTCAAACGGCTGCTGGAGGGACTCGCATGAAGGAGGGGATCACGGTCGTGAAGATCGGCGGCAACGTTATCGACGATGCCGCCGCGCTGAAACGCTTTCTCGGGGAGTTCGCATCGCTTCCGGGCCGAAAGATCCTTGTCCACGGCGGCGGCAAACTCGCCACACGGCTGGCCGAGCGGCTCGAGCTGAAGGTCCGCATGGTCGAGGGGCGCCGCATCACGGACAAGGGAATGCTCGACGTGGTGACGATGGTCTATGCCGGGCTGGTGAACAAGCAGATCGTCGCCGGGCTGCAGGCCGCCGGCTGCAACGCCATCGGCCTCTCGGGCGCCGACGGGAACATCGTCACGGCCCGCCGCCGTTCGCCCGAACCGATCGACTTCGGATTCGTCGGTGACATCGAACAGGTCGATTCCGACCTGCTGGGCCGCCTGCTGGAAGCGGGGCTCACACCCGTCTTCCCGGCCATCATGCACGACGGCTGCGGGACGCTGCTCAACTGCAATGCCGACAGCGTTGCCTCGGCCGTGGCACTCGGCGCCGCACGCCTCGCCCCGACCGACCTGGTCTACTGCTTCGAGAAGCGCGGCGTGTTGCGCGACCCGGACGACGAGCAGTCGGTCATTGCCGAGATCACGGCGGAGAGCTATCCGCCCCTCAAGGCCGACGGGACGGTGAGCCGGGGAATGATCCCGAAGATCGAGAATGCCCTGAAGGCCGTCGGGCAGGGGGTGCGGAGCGTCACGATCCGCAGTTCGGAAGGGCTCGGCGACGGTTCGGGAACCGTCATCCGATAACATCCGCGGGGCCGCGCCCCGCGCACGACAGGAACACACGACAGAGATGCAGACACGAACCTCGGAAGCCGTCGGGCTGCTGCGCCGACTGATCGCCACCCCTTCGCCTTCGCGCGACGAAGCCCGGACGGGGGATCTGCTCCACGCCTTCCTCGCGGAGCGGGGCGTCCGCCCCGAACGGCTCCACAACAACATCTGGGCACGCAGCGAAGGGTTCGACCCGGCGCGGCCCACGCTGCTGCTCAACTCGCACCACGACACGGTGCGGCCTGCGGCCTCGTGGACGCGCGACCCCTATATGCCGGCAATCGAGGGCGACCGCCTCTACGGACTGGGCAGCAACGACGCCGGGGCCTCGGTCGTGGCGCTCACGGAGGCGTTTCTCGCCCTGCGCACGCGAGAACTGCCCTTCAACCTCCTGCTGGCCCTCACGGCCGAGGAGGAGTGCATGGGCGAGCACGGCATCCGGGCCATGCTGCCCGAACTGGGGCGCATCGACCTGGCCGTGGTGGGCGAACCCACCGGGATGCAGGCCGCCGCCGGAGAGCGGGGCCTCGTGGTCCTCGACTGCACGGCACACGGCCGGAGCGGCCATGCGGCGCGCGGCGAGGGGATCAACGCCCTCTACATCGCGCTGGAGGACATTGCACGGCTGCGCGGCTTCCGCTTCGAGCGCGAATCGGCGCTGCTGGGACCGATCGGCCTGGCCGTGACGCAGATCGAGGCCGGCACGCAGCACAACGTCGTGCCCGACACCTGCCGGTTCGTCGTGGACATCCGGACCACCGACGCCTACACCAACGAGGAGACGGTCGAGCTGCTCCGTGCGGCAATCCGCTCCGAGGCCGTAGCCCGCTCGACGCGCATCCGGGCCGTCGCACTCGACGACCACCATCCCCTGATGCGGGCCGCGCGGGCCGCGGGACGCACCGCATTCGTCTCGCCGACGACCTCCGACCGCACGCTGATGCCCTTCCCGGCCCTCAAGATGGGCCCGGGCGAGTCGTCGCGGTCGCACGCCGCCGACGAATACATCCGCCTGGCGGAGATCGAGGACGGGATTGCCGTCTACATGGATTACATCGAACATTTAGCGAAAGAATATGGCTGGAAAACTTTGGGACAAGGGATTTGAACCCGACACGATGATCGAGGAGTACACCGTCGGTCAGGACCGCGAACTCGACCTGCGGCTGGCGCGCTACGACGTCGAGGGATCGCTGGCACACATCGCCATGCTCGAGAAGATCGGCCTGCTGACGGCCGACGAGCTGCGGCAGCTCACCGACGGACTGCACGAAATCGCCGCGGAGATCGAGGCCGGGCGCTTCGAGATCGAACCCGACACGGAGGATGTCCACTCCGAGGTCGAGCTGCTGCTCACCCGCCGGCTGGGCGACGTGGGCAAGAAGATCCACTCGGGACGCTCGCGCAACGACCAGGTACTGGTCGATCTGAAACTCTTCCTGCGCGACGAGCTGCGGGGCATCGCCCGCGACGTCCGCACGCTCTTCGACCGCCTGCAGGAGCAGAGCGAGCGCTACCGCGAGGTGCTGATGCCGGGATACACCCACCTGCAGATCGCCATGCCCTCGTCGTTCGGACTCTGGTTCGGGGCCTATGCCGAGACGCTGGTGGACGACATGCGGATGCTCGCCGCAGCGTGGCACATCGCCAACCAGAACCCGCTGGGATCGGCCGCCGGATACGGCTCCTCGTTCCCGCTCGACCGCACGATGACCACGCACCTGTTGGGATTCGAGACATTGCACTACAACGTCGTGGCGGCGCAGATGAGCCGCGGAAAGAGCGAACGCGCGGCAGCGGCGGCCATCGCCGCCGTGGCAGCCACCGTCGGGCGCATGGCCATGGACCTCTGTCTGTTCATGAGCCAGAACTTCGGCTTCGTCTCGCTGCCCGACGAACTGACCACCGGGTCAAGCATCATGCCCCACAAGAAGAACCCCGACGTCTTCGAGATCATGCGCGGCCGCTGCAACCGCCTGCAGGCGCTGCCCAACGAGATCGCCCTGCTGACGACGAACCTCCCGGTGGGCTACCACCGCGACCTGCAGCTCCTGAAGGAGATCCTCTTCCCGGCGACTGCGGAGATCCGCCGCACGCTCCGCATGGCCGACTTCATGCTGGCCCGCCTGAAGGTGAACGACCGCATCCTCGACGAGAGGAAGTACGACTATCTGTTCACCGTCGAGGACGTGAACCGGCTCGTGCTGCAGGGCGTGCCCTTCCGCGAAGCCTACCGCCGGGTCGGCATGGCCGTGCAGCGGGGAGAATACCGCCCCACGCGCGAGGTGCACCACACCCACGAGGGGAGCATCGGCAATCTCTGCACGGCGGAGATCCGCCGCAAGATGGAGACCGTCATGCGGGAGTTCGAGACCCCGGGCATGTAATCGCGCCCGTCAAAAAGCGAAACACCCCGGACATGCAGTTGTCCGGGGTGTTTTGTTTCGGAACCCAAAAGTTCCAGGAGCTGTCGTGCCGCAACTACTTGATACGCTCGTAGTACTCGCGCGTGCGGGTATCGACGCGGATCTTGTCGCCCGTGTTGATGAACAGCGGTACGCGGATCGTGGCTCCCGTATTGACCGTTGCCGGCTTGAGCGAGTTGGTCGAGGCCGTATCGCCCTTGATGCCCGGCTCGGTGTAGGTCACCTCCATGTCCACGATCGGGGGAAGCTCGGCCGAAAGGACGGTCTCCTTCTCGGTGTGGAACATCACCTCGACGATCTGGCCGTCGGCCATCAGGTCGTAGTTGTTGATCAGGTTCTTGTCGATGTTGATCTCCTCGAAGGTCTCCGTATGCATGAAGTGCATGCCCAGGTCATCCTCGTAGGTGAACTGGTAGGGACGACGCTCGACACGCACCGGTTCGATGCGCGCTCCGGCCGAGAAGGTGTTGTCCAGCACGCGGCCGTTCTCGAGGTTCTTGAGTTTCGTGCGCACGAAAGCGGGACCCTTGCCCGGCTTCACATGCTGGAAATCGACGATCTGGAACGTCTTGCCGTCCAGCTCGATGCACATGCCGATCTTGATATCTGCAGTAGTTGCCATAAGGTTATTGTTTTTTTATAAGAATTTTCGCGGGCACAAAGTTAGAAAAAAATTCCCAATATTCCTATTCCGACCCGGTTACACGCAACACGGCCCACATGCGGCGCCTCCGCACACCGGCACGGCTCCGGTCAGAGTTCGATGGCCTTGCACCGGAGCCCCATCTGGCGGATCTTCTCGAGCGTCCGCGGCAGGGCGTAGCGCATGTTGCGGAAAGCCTTCTCGCTGTCGTGGAAAACGACGATGGCTCCCGGGGCAAGGTACTTCGTGACGTTGCGAAGGCAGGTCCGGGGCGAGAGCTTGCGGTTGTAGTCGCGCGAGATGATGTCCCACATCACCAGTTTGTAGCGCTGGCCCAGAAAACGGGCCTGCGCCGGGGTGATCTGCGCATAGGGCGGGCGGAACAGCTCACTGTGGATCAAGTCGTTGGCAAAATCAACATCCTCCGTATAGCGTTCGAGGCTCATGCCCCAGCCCTTCTGGTGCGAGTAGGTATGGTTGCCGATCCGGTGTCCGGCATCGAGGATCCGCCGGTACAGGTCGGGGTACATCTCGACGTTCTTGCCCAGCACGAAGAAGGTTGCCTTGGCATCATACTTGTCCAGCGTCGAGAGAATCCACTCGGTGATACCCGGCGTGGGACCGTCGTCGAACGTAAGGAACACTCCGTCGGCATCGTCGATCTCCCAGATCAGGTCCGGCATGAGCCGCCGGATTATTTTCGGTGGTTTCAAACGCATGGCTTGCAAAAATAGTGATTTTCCGCACGATTCCGAAAAATATGCGTATATTTGTATGATTAACCCCGGAAACACGCCATCGGGCCAGGCCGAGGTACTCCGCCGAGTCTCTTCGGCACCGGCCCGCATCGCATCTTCCACCAAGCGAAAACGGACCATGAAAACACTTCAGCGCATTGCCGCCGCGGCTCTCCTGGCCGCCATGCTTTCCGGCTGCAAGGCATTCCACACCCTGACCGATGCCAAAAAGGACGCACAGGGACGTCCCTACGAACTGATCGTCGTCTGCCCGCAACAGGAGTGGACGGGCGAAATGGGCGACTCGCTCCGCTCGATCCTTACCGCCCCGGTTCCCTACCTCAACCAGACCGAGCCGCTCTTTGACGTGCTCCGCGTGACGGAGAGCTCCTACACGGGCATGATCGCCGACCACCGCAACATCCTGCGGATCGTGGTCGATCCCTCGCTCGAGCAGGCCGCCACCGGCGTGGAATACGATCTCACGGCCTCGCCGCAGATCGTGCTGACGCTTCAGGGCCCCGACGACCGCAGCATCGTCGATTACCTCTCGGCCAACCGCGACAAACTCGTGCAGGTGCTCGAAAAAGCCGAGCGCGACCGTTCGATCGAAGCCAACAACAAGTTTTACAACCCGGGCATCCGCGACGCCGTCGAACAGATCTTCGGCGTGGATATGAAGGTGCCGAAGGGCTACGTGCTGGCCAAACAGGAGGAGGACTTCCTCTGGGCCCGCTACGAATACCCCACCGCCAGCCAGGGTTTCTTTGTCTACTCCTATCCCTACGAAGGGCCCGAATCGCTCACGCCCGAGGCTCTCGTCGCCGCACGCAACCGCTTTGCGGCACGCATTCCCGGCCCTTCGGACGGCTCGTACATGACCACCTCGGACGCCTTCGCTCCCGGCTACCGGATGTTCCGCCTCGAAGGACGCCTGTGGTGCGAACTGCGCGGATTCTGGGACGTGAAGGGAGATTTCATGGGCGGCCCGTTCGTCAGCTATACCACGGTCGATACGGAGAACAACCGCGTCTTCACGCTCGACTGCTACGTCTACGCCCCCGACCTGAACAAGCCCCGCAAGCGCAACTACGTGCGCGGGGTCGAGCACCTGCTCTACACCGTCACCTTCCCCGACCAGAAGCCGGCGAAGGCCCGGGACGGAGCCGCCGACCAAGAGTAACCATCCGCCGGAGGCCGCCGCAGCATATCCCGCCGCGCCAAGCCCCGCCCCGATTCCATGCAGCAGATCCTCACATACACGTTCCTCGTGCTCTACTCGGTGACGATTCTCGGCATCGTGCTGGTCATCATCACCGACAACCGGAACCCGTTGAAGACCCTGCCGTGGATCATCGTGCTGGTGCTGGCGCCCGTCGTGGGGTTGGTCTTCTACTTCTTCTTCGGGCAGAACCTCTCCAAGCAGCGCATCATCTCGCGACGGATGCGCAAACGCATCACCCTGCAGCTCGAGGAGGCCGAGCACGCCGCAGGCCCGGGAATTCCGAAGGCCTACCGTCCGCTGGCCCGCCTGCTGCGCACCACGAGCCATGCCGTGCCGCTCTACGGCAGCCGCATCACCCCCTACACCGACGGGAGCAGCAAAATGGAGGCTCTGCTCGGCGAGATCGCCCGGGCCCGGCACCACATCCACCTGCAGTACTACATCTTCTGCGACGACGAAACGGGGCGGCGCCTGCGCGATGCACTCGTGGAAAAGGCCCGGCAGGGGGTCCACGTACGGATCCTCTACGACGACGTGGGATGCAGCGGCGTCCGCAAATCGTTCTTCGAGGGGATGCGCCGCGAAGGGATCGAGGTGCACGCCTTCCTGCACGTGAAGTTCCCGCGCTTCACCAGCAAGGTCAATTACCGCAACCACCGCAAGATCGTGGTCATCGACGGCCGCGTAGGGTTCATCGGAGGCATGAACATCGCCGACCGCTACGTGCGCGGCACGGAGTGGGGGTCGTGGCGCGACACCCACTTCCGGATCGAGGGCAGCGGCGTCGCAGGGCTGCAGATCGCCTTCCTGAGCGACTGGTCGGCCACGACCAAACGGCACGTTTCGGGCTCGGAATACTTCCCCGCAGCACAACGCTACACGGACAACATCCTGCAGATCGTGGCCGGAGGGCCGCTCGGCAAGTGGCGGGCGCTGCTGCAGGCCGACAGCTACGCCGTGGCCAACGCCCGCCGCAAGGTGTGGATCCAGACCCCCTACTACCTGCCGTCGGACGTCCTCAACACGGCGCTGCAGACCGCCGCGCTGGGAGGCATCGACGTGCGGCTGATGCTTCCCGCACGCTCCGACTCGAGACTGATCGACCTCGCCTCGCACTCCTATCTCGACGACATGATGCGCGCCGGGGTGAAGATCCTCTTCTACGAACCGGGGTTCCTCCACTCCAAGCTGCTGATCATCGACGACGGGCTGACCGTCATCGGATCGGCCAACATGGACTTCCGCAGTTTCGAGCACAACTTCGAGGTGAACGCCTTCGTCTACGACGCCGAGTTCACCTCCCGCATGTCGGCGATCTTCTCCGACGACGCGGCCCGATGCCATGCGGTGACCCCCGGCGAGTGGTTCCGCCGCCCCCGCCGGAGGCGCTGGGCCGAATCCTTCATGCGGGTCTTCTCGCCTCTGATGTGACACACCGAAATACAAACCGATAAAAACAACCCGAACATGAAACAAACTCTCCTCCCGCTGCTGGCCGCATGTGCGATGTGCGCATGCACGGCAACCCCCGAAGCATCGGACTACGCCGTCGTGGCCGGTCCCGGCATCGCCGACGATCCGCAATGGAACTCCGTCGTCGAGGCACTCTGCGAAAGCCATCCGGGCGCCCGGGTGATCCACTACCGCGATACGGTCAGCGAAGCTCTGCCCGCCCTGCGCGAAGCCGCACCCCGCTACGTGGCCTTCGTCGAACAGCCCGAACAGGTCGGCCGCGCCTACATCATCGCCCTGAACCGCATGAGCCGCGAGGTGGATGACGACATCTATGCCGACTACCTCTGGGGCGTCATCACGGGTTACGACGCCGAGGCTGCGCTGCGCATGGTCCGCGACGCCCGCGAACCGCTGGTCATCCGGAGCGCCGTGAGCACGCTGCGCGAGGTGGGCAGCGGCAAGTGGTTCGACTCGTTCGCCTATGTGGACGACCGCAATGCGGGAATCTGCGGCGAAAAGAAGCCCGGAGCCGACTCGGTAAGCCACTACCGTACGGAGCGCTTGCTCGAAGACGGACGCCCCGACCTGCTGCGGAGCTTCTGCGACTTCTATGCGGCCTATGACCCCGACCTGATCACCACGGCCTCGCACGCCACGGAGCGGAACCTCGAGATGCCCTTCTCGGTAGGCAACCTGCGGGCCCGCGACGGAGCCCTCTACGCCGACTTCCCCGAGGGGCCCGAGGCGCTCAAGGAGTCGGGCAAGCGCCGCGTCTTCCTTCCGATCGGCAACTGCCTGATCGGCAACGTGAACAACACGCGCGAGAGCATGGCCATCGCCTGGATGAACAGCGCGCACGCCTCGGCAATGGCCGGCTACGTCGTGCCGACGTGGTACGGACGCAACGGATGGGGCGGACTGAAATACTGGCTCACGACCCCCGGGCGCTACTCGCTCGCAGAGGCCTTCTACCTCAATCAGCAGGACATGCTGCACCAGATCGACTCGTGGGACCCCGAACTGTGCCGCAAGCCGTTCCCCTACGGCCCCGAGGGTTTTGCCGAAGAGGATCTGGCAAAGGCCTCCGAAGTAGCCGGACGCGAACTTACGGTCGATGAGCTGGGCTTCTTCTTCGACCGCGACGTGCTGGCCTTCTACGGCGACCCGGCATGGAACGTCCGGCTGAAGGAGCTGCCCGAGGAGAACGACTTCACCGTAACGGCAAGCAACGAGGGCGGACAGTATGTGCTGACCGTGACGACGTCCGAGAATTTCAGCGCCGAACGGATGGCCGGAAGCCACTTCAAGGAGGAGCACGTGAAGGATCTGCCCTTCAGCTACTTCTTCCCCGAGCGGCTGAAGAATCCCCGCCTGGCCGAGGGCGAGACGTGGGATGCGGCCGTGGACGAGAACTTCCTGCTGATCTACAACCCGGGGTTCGAACCGGGCCGGAGCTACACGATCCGGATCGACACCGACAAATAGCAAGGGGCGGCACACCGGCTGCCGCAACGAAATAAGGAGAGCGGCTTTCCACGACGGGAAGCCGCTCTCCTTTATACTACTCCATGCAACCGGTCCGCCGGGGAGGTATCCGGAAAGCCAGCGGGTCCGGCAAAGGAGGCGGACGAAGGCGGCACCGCGGACGCTGCCCGCCGGTCAGATATCGACAATGCCGTTGCGGATGGCATAGACCACGAGGCTGGCCGTATTCTTGCAGCCGGTCTTCTCGAGGATGTTGGCGCGATGCTTGTCCACCGTGCGTTTCGAGATGAAGAGTTCGTCGGCGATCTCCTGATTCGAGAGTCCCCGGCAGACGGCCACCAGGATCTCCCGCTCGCGCGACGAGAGCTGATCGTCGGCCAGTTCGTCGTGCTCGCGGGCGTGCATCCGCCCGGTGAGCGACGAGAGCAGCCGCGGCGAGAAGTAACTGCCGCCGCCCATGACCGCCGCAATCGCCTCGAGCACGTCGCCGATGTCGGAGTCCTTCAGCAGAAAGCCCCGCGCCCCGGCCTCGACCATGCGCGAATAGTAGCTCTCCTCGCCGAACATCGACAGCGTGATGATTCTCAGATCGGGACGGCGCGCCAAAGCCCGCTCGGTGGTCTGAGCTCCGTCGAGCCCCGGCATCGAGAAGTCCATGAAAACGATGTCCGCCGCGAAGGACTCCTGCTCGAGGAGCGAGAGGAACTCCTCGCCGCTCGAGGCTTCGCCCACGACGCGGAATCCCTCGTTGCGTTCGAGCAGCCCCCGCAGTCCGTTGCGGAAGAGCGAATGGTCATCGACCAGTATGATTCTGCACTCCATGACGACTTCTATTTTTTCCGGCGGCGCGAACGGCGCTGCTCCGAAACGACACTCTCCTGCGTATTGACCCGGATGGCGGCCCGCATCCCCTTGCCCTTCGCCGAGGCGATATCGAACGTCCCGCCCAGCGAGTTGATCCGCGAGGCGATGTTCGAGAGGCCCATGCCGCAATCCATCATCGCCTGCGGGTTGAAGCCCCGCCCGTCGTCCGAATAGTCGAGCGCCAGCTCCGACCCGTTCTGCGAAAGCGAAAGGTTGATGGCCCGGCAGCCCGAATGCTTGAGCGAATTGTTGATCAGCTCGCAGATCACCCGGTAGAGGATCACCTCGACATCCGTATCGTAACGCTCCGTGCGGAGGTTGGTCGTGAAGCGGATCTTCACGTCGTGCATCGCAGCGCTCTTGTCGATGAAGTTCTGCACGCCTCGCGCCAGTCCGAAATCGTTGAGCACGTGGGGCGAAAGGTTATTCGAGATCTCCCGGAGCGAGCGGATCGCCTCCTCGATAACATAGGTCGTATTGTCGATGATCTCGCGCTGTTCGGCGTTGCGCTCATCGCGCGAAAGGGCCGTGAGCGACATCTTCGCCGACGAGAGCAGCGGGCCCAGGCCGTCATGCAGCTCCTTCGAGAAGCGCGACCGCGCCTTCTCCTCGGTACGCAGCACGGCCGTGAGGATCCGCTTGTTGAGCAGCGTCCGCTGGTGGTTCAGCCGGTCGATGTAGGTGAAGAGCTTGTGGGCGTACATCACGCCGATCGAGAGGCAGATCGAGACCGTAACCCCCAGGTAGGCGAACCACCAGCGCGGCATCACCTCAACCCCCAGGTCGATGAGCAGCTGTACGAGCCGCTCGATGGTCAGCAGCGAGAAGCCCACGATGAAGAGAATCCACACCGAGTTGTATTTCGTGGCGCGCACCAGCCGGAGCGCATAGATCGTCGCCAGCGTCTGGACGATGATCGAGATGACGAGCAGGACTTTGATCAGCATAGGACTCGGTTTTTTACAAAGATAACACTATTTCAGCACTTCGCCAAGGGTTGCCAGACGGCCGTAGTCGGTCAGGTCCACCTGCACGGGGACCACCGAGACGTAGCCGTGCGCCAGCGCCCACTCGTCCGTATCCTCGGCCTCGGGTTCGGCATTGACGAAATCTCCCGTGAGCCAGAAGTACTCCCGGCCCCGCGGGTCCTCGTGGCGGTAGAACTCCTCGCGCCAGAAGCCGCGGTTCTGGCGGCAGAGGCGGATGCCCTTCACCTGCTCGGGGCGTCCCTTCGGAACATTGACGTTCAGACACAGCGGCAGTTCGACCTGGCCATCAAGCACGGCGCCGACGATCCGCCGGCCATACTCCACGGCCGCATCGAAGTCGGCATCGGCCGAGTGGTCGTCGAGCGACAGCCCGATCGACGGGCAGCCGTAGAAGCTCCCCTCGATGGCCGCACCCATCGTCCCCGAATAGAGGACATTGACTGCTGAATTCGAGCCGTGGTTGATGCCCGAGAGCACCAGATCGACCCGCCTGCCGCGCAGCAGGCAGTCGAGCCCAATCTTCAGGCAATCGACCGGCGTGCCGGAAAAGGCATAGAGCGTGAGCCCCTCCTCCTCGCGGACCTTGCGCAGGTAGAGCGGGTTGTACATCGTAATGGCCTGGCTCATGCCGCTCTGCGTCGTCTCGGGAGCCACGGCCACCACGCGGCCGAAACCGCGGGCCACATCGATCGCGGCAGCCAGCCCCTTCGAGGCGTAGCCGTCGTCATTGGTTACCAGTATCAGTCGTTCATCCATCGTTTTTCTCCTGTTTTGCCTGCAAAGATAACGATTTTCCCCTGCTCCGGGACGATTTTTCATCCGATGCTTGTGTCGTTCGGAAAATTCTTCCTATCTTTGCGGTCCCCAACGGGGCGTGTACCGACCTCTTTCATTGGGTGTCAGCGCAAATGCGAAGGTCGAGAGGACCGGGGCGGCGGGCCGGAGACGGCAGGCGGCAGCGGGAGACGAGACCGCATCGCGGGATTACGGGCCAGGGAGTCCGTATGGTAGCGGCGGCACAGCGGGAATGTCGGATGCGAAACACAAAAAATTGTTGCAACAATGAACAAAGACGCAATCATCAAGCTCGTCAATGAGCAGATGTGGCCCAAGACGGATGCCGACATTCCGTCGTTCAAGGCCGGAGACACGATCACCGTATCCTACAAGATCGTCGAGGGTAACAAGGAGCGCGTACAGAGCTTCCGCGGCGTGGTGATCCAGATCAAGGGACAGGGCAAGACCAAGATGTTCACGATCCGCAAGGTATCGAACGGCGTCGGCGTGGAGCGCATTTTCCCGCTCTACTCGCCCCACATCGAGAAGATCGAGGTCAATAAGATCGGTGTCGTTCGCCGCGCCCGCATCTACTACCTGCGCGATCTGACCGGCAAGAAGGCCCGCATCAAGGAGAAGCGCATGACCAGCTCGGAGAAATAGTCCCGACGGTCGTATGGAAAAACCGGATGGTTCCCGATGGAGCCATCCGGTTTTTGTTTCCGTCCGGAACACACAACGCCAGGAGTTGCCCGGGAACCGGAAGAAGACAAGGACCGGATCCGGAAGCATGGACCGGGGCGGAGAAGACGGCCGGTGCACAAACGGAGGCCGGAGAGGAATTCGGACCCGGGAAAAGCAACGCAGTTCGAGACCGAATCCGCAAGGTCCTTTTCAGCGAACGGATGCGAAAAGGGGCGCCCGAAAGAGGCGCCCCTTGTTTTTCGGAAGATTCCGGAGATCAGTCATTGACCGGAATGTCCTTATTGACGTTCTTCGAACCGGCAAGTGCATAGTAAAGGATGAATGCCAAGCCCACGACGATCACCCAGTAGCTCGACAGGTAACCGGCGAAATCGGCAACGCCGCCCTGGATGAGCGGAAGCACACCGCCACCGCAAACCATCACCATGAAGAAGCCCGAGCCCATCGACGTATACTTGCCCAACCCCTCGACTGCCAGGTTGAAGATACCGCCCCACATCACCGAAGTGCAAAGGCCGCACAGCGTCAGGAAGACCACGCCGACCGGGACCTGAACCATGGCAAAGCCGGTTCCGGTAAATACCGGCATCGAAGCCGTCGCAGTCACGGGAGCGAAAATTCCAGCCAGCACGAAGAGGATGGCCAGCGACGAAACCACCGTAAGCTGCACCTTGCTCGACACCTTGCCGCCGACGATACCGCCGATCAGACGCCCGCACATCATCAGGAACCAGTAGGTTCCGACAAGCGAACCTGCAGCAGCAGCAGCCATGCCCATACCGGAGGTAGCGGCATCCGGAGCAGCCGTAAGGAAGAGGTTCATGAAGTTGGGAATACCGACCTCGACACCCACATAGATGAAGATGGCCACGGCACCCAGTACGAAGTGACGGAACGAAAGAGCACTGTGCTTGTCCTTTTTGGCCTCGGCGCGCTTCTCCTCGATAGCGTACGGCTCGGGAATATTAACCATGTAGAGGACAATGAACACTACGGCAAAAATTCCCATGGCGATGAACAGGGCCGGAGCGGCATCGCTGATCGTGGCACGGGCCACATCTCCCATCAGGTAACCTACCAGAATCGGGACGATCGTTGCCGAAATCGAATTGAGCGAACCGCCGAACTGAATCAGCTGGTTGCCCTTCTTACCGCCGCCGCCCAGCGTGTTGAGCATCGGATTGACCACCGTATTGAGCATGCACATCGAGAAGCCCGAGATGAATGCGCCCACGAGGTAAACGGCAAAACTGCCTGCCTCACCCGAAAGATACTGGACACCGACACCGACGAACCCGACGGCCACAGCTGCCAGAGCCGTCTTCTTGTAACCGATCCGATTGAGCATCATACCGGCCGGAATACCCATCACGGCATAGGCGATGAAATTGGCAAAATTGCCCAGCTGCGACATCCAGTTCGCTACGGAGAACTGATTCTTGACGATTACGCCCAGCGGGTTTGCGAGACCCGTCACGAACGAAATCATGGCAAAGAGCGCGAACATCATGATGATGGGCAGCGTGTAATTCTTTTTTTGTTCCATACGTGTTGTTTTGAGATTATTTTTAGGTTGTGGGTAATTTTCAGGTCGTAACTGCATATTACCGGTCTCTCTCGGCGATATAGGCACAGAGATTCACCAGCGCCGAGCGGTATTCGGAATCCTCGTAGTCGGAGAGCATCCCCACGGCGCGCGAGATGTATCCCTGCATGACCTCGGCCGCAAAGGAGAGGCCCCCCTCCTGCTCCACCACTCCGCGCAGATACTCCACCTCGCTGTCGTCCTCATGACAACGGGCCAGTCTGCCCAGCAGATCGGCCCGTCGCTCCGCCGACGCACGGTCGAGCACGGCAAGCAGCGGCAGCGTGATCTTCCCTTCGCGCAGGTCGTTGCAGGCCGGCTTCCCGGTCTGGGCCGAAGGCGTATAGTCGAGAATGTCGTCCTGGATCTGGAAGGCCATGCCCACGGCCTCGCCGAAACGGCGCATCGTGGCGACCTTGTCGCGCGTGGCACGCACGGCCAGGGCGCCGGCCGAGGCGCTCACCCCGAGCAGGCTGGCAGTCTTTTTGTAGATGATGTCCAGGTAGGTCTGACGGGTCATGCTGTGCGCCGCGGCACATTCGTCCTGCAGCACCTCGCCCTCGCACAGGGCGGCCATCGCGCCGCAGACGTGCGTCACCAGGTCGAACTGGCCGCTCAGCAGGCCGATGTTCATATTTTTGGCCAGGATGTAGTCGCCCAGGATCACCGCCTTGTGCGACTGCCAGCGGGCATTGACCGACGGTTTGCCGCGCCGCGTGTCAGCCTCGTCGATCACGTCGTCGTGGATGAGCGACGCCACATGGATCATCTCCACGAGCATGGCGGCCAGACAGGCGCGCCGGCCACCGGCGGCGGCCTTCACAGAAGCGTTCAACGCGGCCGAAAGCATGACGAGGAGCGGCCGGATGCCCTTGCCGCGCGACGAGAGCGCATACCGCAACATATCGGAAAGCAATTCACCCTCGGCAGTGAACTGGCTCTCGACGAATGCGTCGAATGCCTCCAGCTCCGCCGTAACGGGTTTGCGGATGTCTTCGAGTGTAATCATATGTGCAAAGATAGTCATTTTTCGTAAGGAAAAGAGTGACTCTCGATGTTTTTTCGTACCTTTGGCAATCGGTTAAGACTCGACAGAATGAATTTTTCGAAAGGTTCCGCAGCGAAAATACTCCCTGCAGTCGTGGCGCTTGTCCTCTTCTTCATCGTGAGCGCCGCCTATTTCGCCCCCCAGTTCCGGGGCGAGGTGCTGCCCCAGCACGACGTGCTGCAATACGAGGGAATGGCCCGGGACATCACCCAGATGCGCGCCGAACGGGATGAAGACCCCCAATGGACCGGCGGCATGTTCGGCGGCATGCCCGCCTACCTGATCAACGTGGCCTACCCGGCACAGGCGGTCAAGCGTACCGTCGGGCAGGTGGTCAAACTGATCGACACCCCGGCCGCATTCCTCTTCTTCTCGATGGCCGCCATGTGGTGCATGCTGCTCATCTTCGGCATCAACCCCTGGATCGGCATCGTCGCCGCACTGGCCTACGGACTCTCGACCTACTTCCTGCTGATCATCGGCGCGGGCCACATCACCAAGATGTGGGCGCTGGTCTACGCCCCGCTGATGATGGGCGGCGCATGGATGACCCTGCGCGGCAACCTCTGGTACGGCGCCGCACTGACGGCGCTGGCCACCTCGCTCGAAATCGGCGCCAACCATCCGCAGATTACCTATTATTTCCTCGTGGCGATGGCCGCGCTGTGGATCAGCGAGGGGATTTTCGCCCTGCGCGGAAAGCGGATGCGCGACTTCGCCCTGCGTACCGCGGCACTGGCCGGAGCGGGCATTCTGGCCGTCGGATCGAACTTCGCGCCGCTGTGGTACACGGCCCAGCACACGAAGGAGACCATCCGCGGCGGCTCGGAGCTGGCCGCAACGGCCTCCCCGTCGGAGAGTGCCCGGGGCGGGCTCGACCTCGACTACGCCACGGCGTGGAGCTACGGCCGCACGGAGACCTTCAACCTGCTCATCCCCGACTTCATGGGGCGCCAGTCGGCCACGACCTTCCCGGCCGACGGAGAGACGGCTGCCGTGCTGAACGACTACGGGTTGCGCGGAGCAGCACAACAACTCCCGACCTACTGGGGCACGCAGCCCTACACGGGAGGCCCGACCTATCTGGGCGCCGCGGCGATCTTCCTCGCCGTGCTGGGGCTCATCCTGCTGCCCGGCCGTAGCAAGTGGTGGATCGCGGCGGTCTGCGTGCTGATGATCCTGCTTGCCTGGGGCCGCAACCTGATGGGATTCACCGAACTGGCCTTCAAGCTGCTCCCCGGATACGACAAGTTCCGCACGGTCTCGATGACGCTCGTCGTCGTGCAGTGGGCCGTGCCGCTGCTGGGCGCCGCGGCGCTTATGCGCCTGTGGCGCGATGAGATCCCGCGCGAGCGGGTATGGCGCGCCCTCGCCTGGAGCGTCGGGATCACCGGCGGACTCTGCCTGCTCTTCGCCGTGGCCGGATCGGCCCTCTTCGACTTCGGCCGCGAGGCAAGCGCCGAAATGATGACCGAACAGTTCCACCACATCTTCCAGGCCAACGACATGCAGCAGTACATCGACCGCGGCATGGATATCGAATGGGGCGCCGCAACGGCCGACGCGATGGCCGCCGACCGGGCCGCGATGATGCGGCACGACGCCTGGCGTTCGCTGCTGATGATCCTGCTGGCGGCCGGATGCGTGGGGCTCTTCGTCCTGCGCAGGATCGGGAAATTCGCCCTTGCGGGAACGCTGGCGGCCGTCATGCTGCTGGACCTCGTACCGGTGGACCTGCGCTTCCTCTCGGGAGAGAACTTCGTGTCACCCCGCCGGCAGCAGGTAACCCCCTCGGCCGCCGACCGGGCCATCATGGAGGACAAGGAGCCGGGATATCGGGTACTGAACCTCACGGTCAGCCCCTTCAACGACGCCACGACCTCCTACTTCCACCGCTCGGTGGGCGGATACCACGGTGCCAAGCTCGCCCGCTATCAGGACCTGATCGACCGCTATCTGAACGACCTGGACGACGGCGTACTCGACATGCTCAACACGCGCTACCTGATCGTACCGGGCGACGACGGGCAGCCCGAAGCGGTGCGCCGCCCCTCACCCAACGGGGCCGCCTGGTTCGTCGATCGGATCGTCGCGGGCGACACCCCGCAGCAGGAGATCGACCTGCTGGGCGAGACCGACCTGAAGACTACGGCCGTGGTCGGCTCCCGGGACAGGGGTGAGGCCGAAAAGACGCTGCCCGCACGGGCGGAAGGCGACTCGACCGCCATGCGGACGATCGCCCTCACGGAATACCGCCCCAACTACCTCAAATACGAATATTCGTCACCCGAAGAGGCCGTTGCGGTCTTCTCGGAGATCTATTACGACCGGGGCTGGACAGCCTGGGTGGACGGCGAGCAGGCACCCGCCTTCCGCGCCGACTACGTGCTGCGCGCCATGCGCCTGCCGGCCGGCCGGCACACCGTCGAATGGAGGTTCCGCGCCCCCCGCTGGGAGGCGGTCGAAGGGGTGACGCTCGCCTGCTCGCTGCTGATCCTGCTGGGAGCTGCCGCGGCGCTGATACATTGTTTCCGCAAGAAAAAAGAGACAAGCCATGAAGGATGACAAACGGCTCAAACGCAAGGTCCGCAACTCCTACATCGTCTCGACGGTGAGCATCGCACTGGTGCTCTTCCTGCTCGGGTCGGTGGGTTACCTGATGGTTGCGGCGATGAAGGTGGCCGATACACTCCAGTCGAGCATCGCCGTCAGCGTCGAGCTGAAAAACGGGCTGAGTGAAGAACAGCGCGCCGAAATCGAGCAGAAGCTCTCCGAGGAGGCGCTCGTCTCGACGATCTCCTTCCTCGCCAAGGAACAGAAGATCGAAGACCAGGAGTTCCGCAAGATGTTCGGCAGCACGTTCGAGGAGGTGCTCGAGGAGAATCCGCTGCTCGACTCGTTCGAACTGACCCTCACGTCGGCATCGGCCGACAAGGAGCTGCTCGACGGGTTCATCGCCGCCGTCGAACGCATCGAGGGCGTGGACCGCGTCTCCTATCCGGCCCGCATGGCCGAACGGCTCCACGCCACGGTGGGCAAGATCCGCCTGGTGCTGCTGCTCTTCGGCGGGGCGCTGCTCGTCATCTCGCTCATCCTGGTGAGCAACACGATCCGGCTGGCGATCTTCTCGAAACGTTACCTGATCAACACGATGAAACTGGTCGGCGCAACCAAGTGGTTCATCATGCGGCCGTTCCTGGGCAGCAGCATCACGCAGGGCATACTGGCCGGACTGGGCGCCGCAGCCCTCTTCGCACTGGCCGTCTACGGACTCAACGAGACCATCCCCGAACTGACGACGATCGCCGAGGCCGGCAAGATCGCCATCATTCTCGGCGCGATGATTGCAGGCGGCGTAGTGATATCGGGGCTCTTCACGCTGGCCGCCCTGAACAAATTCGTCAATATGAAGTCGAACAAGATATACCTTTATTAAATTAAATGAAAAAAGAGCAGTCCAAGAAAACGGAACCCGCACAAGAGGATCCCCGCATGCCCCTCACGCGCCGCAACTACATCCTGCTAGCCATCGGTTTTGCCGTCATCCTCCTCGGCTTCGTGCTGATGACGGGAGGCGGCAGCGATTCGCCCGACGAATTCAACTACGCCATGTTCTCGTGGCGGAGGATCACGCTGGCCCCGATCCTCGTGGTCGGCGGCTTCGTCCTGGAGATCTATGCCATCCTGAAACGCTACTGACACCCCGCACAAGAAAACAACTGACCCGTGGATACATTGCAAGCCATCCTGCTCGGCATCGTGCAGGGCATCACCGAATTCCTCCCCGTCTCGAGCAGCGGGCACCTTCAGATCGCCAAGGAGCTGCTGGGCGTGGAGATCGAAGAGAACCTCACGTTCGACGTCATCCTGCATGCCGCCACCGTGCTGAGTACGATCGTTGTGCTCTGGCACGAGGTGTGGCGCCTGCTCAAGGGGCTCTTCTCGCGCCGTTTCAACGAGGAGCAGGCCTACATCCTCAAGATCGTCGTCTCGATGATCCCGATCGGCATCGTCGGTTTTCTGTTCAAGGAGCAGATCAACGCCCTGCTCGACGCCCCCTGGATCCTCGCCTTCGTAGGCGCCATGCTGCTACTGACGGCCGCCCTGCTGGCCTTCGCCTACTATGCCAGGCCGCGGCAGCGGGAGACGATCTCCTACCGCGACGCCTTCATCATCGGACTGGCGCAGGCGTGTGCCGCCATGCCCGGACTCTCGCGTTCGGGTTCGACCATCGCCACCGGACTGCTGCTCGGCAACAAGAAGACGGCCGTAGCCCAGTTCTCGTTCCTCATGGTCCTCGCACCGATCCTCGGCGAGACGCTGCTCGAGGCCGCCGGCGGCGAGCTGACGGCCAGCGTCGCCACCGGGCCGCTCGTAGCCGGATTCCTCGCCTCGTTCATCACGGGATGCCTGGCCTGCCGCTTCATGATCGAAATCGTCAAACGGGGCCGCCTGATCTGGTTCGCCGTCTACTGCGCTCTGGCCGGCATCATCTCCATTCTGAGCTACATATGCTGACATCCGACGCACACGACCTGCACGGCATCAACTTCGAGGAGGGGTACATCGCCGTGGTGGACAAGCCCCTGCGCTGGACCTCGGCCGACGTGGTCCGCAAGGTCAAGTTCACCCTCCGCAAACTCGGATACCGCCGCATCAAGGTGGGACATGCCGGAACACTCGACCCGCTGGCGACGGGCATCCTGCTCGTCTGCATCGGCCGTGCCACGAAGATGGCCGACGCGCTGCAGGCCGAGGAGAAGGAGTATGTGGCCGACGTGATGCTCGGCGCCACTACTCCGAGCTACGACCTCGAGCACGAAATCGACGCCACCTACCCCTGGGAGCACATCACGTGCGAGGCCGTCGAGGAGGCCCTCCGGTCGCTCACCGGCGAACGATTGCAAGAGCCGCCCGTCTACTCGGCCAAGAAGATCGAAGGAACGCGCGCCTACGAACTGGCCCGCGCGGGCGAGGAGGTCGAGCTGCGCAAGGCCCGGATCACGATCTACGAGATGGAGCTGCTCGAATGCGACCTGCCCCGGATCCGGATCCGCGTGCGGTGCAGCAAGGGAACCTACATCCGTTCGCTGGCCCGCGAGATCGGCGAGGCGCTCGACAGCGGCGCCCACCTCACCTCGCTGCGCAGGACCCGCAGCGGCGGTTTCACGCTGGCCAATGCCTGGGATCTGGAGGATTTTCTCAAAAATCTGCAAAATTCTGAAACAAAATAGCTTTTTTTGCGTATAGAAAATAATCTGTCTCATTTTCAGAACGTAAAAAGAGCGTCAAACTATGAAATTATCGCAATACGGCTACGAGTTCTCGCCCGACATGCTGGCCCGGTATCCGGCCGAGAACCGCGATGAATCGCGTCTGATGGTGATCAATCGGGCCAAGGGCACCATCGAGCACCGCATCTTCAAGGACATCATCGAGTACTTCGACGAAAAGGACCTCTTCGTATTCAACGATACCAAGGTCTTCCCCGCACGTCTGTACGGCAACAAGGAGAAGACCGGGGCCGAGATCGAGATCTTCCTGCTGCGCGAGCTCAACCGCGAGCTGCGCCTGTGGGACGTATTGGTGGACCCCGCCCGCAAGATCCGCATCGGCAACAAACTCTACTTCGGCGACGACGACCTGCTCGTGGCCGAGGTGATCGACAACACCACTTCGCGCGGACGTACGCTCCGCTTCCTCTTCGACGGCTCCTACGAGGAGTTCAAACAGGCGCTCTTCAGCCTCGGCGAGACCCCCCTGCCCAAATGGGTGCGCGAAAAGGTGGAGCCCGAGGACGCCGAACGTTACCAAACCATCTTCGCCCGCCACGAGGGCGCCGTGGCCGCCCCGACGGCCGGCATGCACTTCTCGAAGCACCTGATGAAGCGCATGGAGATCAAGGGCATCGACTCGGCCTTCATCACGCTGCATGTCGGACTGGGCAACTTCCGTACGGTCGATGTCGAGGATCTCTCGAAGCACAAGATGGACTCCGAGCAGTTCTTCGTTACGGACGAGGCCGCCGAGGCGGTAAACCGGGCCAAACGCGAGGGCCGCAAGGTGGCGGCCATCGGCACCACGGTGATGCGCACGCTCGAGACGGCCGTATCGACCAACGGCATGATCAAGCCCATGGAGGGGTGGACCAACAAGTTCATCTTCGCCCCCTACGACTTCACGGTCGCCGACGCCATGGTCACCAACTTCCACCTGCCCTACTCCACGCAACTGATGATGGTAGCGGCATTCGGCGGCTACGAGACGGTGATGAACGCCTACAAGATCGCCCGCGAAGAGAAGTACCGCTTCGGCACTTACGGCGACGCAATGCTCATTCTTTAAGAAATTTTTCGTATCTTTGCAAAATAAGCGCTTAAAAAAATAGACGAAACATGGCCAGCAAGATTCTGTACGTTTGCCAGGAGATCACTCCCTATCTGCCCGAAACGGAGAACTCCCGGCTGTGCCGTGCGCTGACGCAGGCGATGCAGGAGCGCGGCAACGAGATCCGGACCTTCATGCCGCGCTACGGCTGCATCAACGAGCGCAGGCACCAACTGCACGAAGTGATCCGCCTCTCGGGCATGAACCTCATCATCGACGACAACGACCACCAGCTTATCATCAAGGTGGCCTCGATCCCCTCGGCCCGCGTACAGATCTACTTCATCGACAACGACGACTACTTCTCGCGCAAGGCCGTGCTGACCGATGCCGAAGGGAACTACTTCGCCGACAACGACGAGCGGTCGATCTTCTTCGCCCGCGGCGTGCTCGAGACGGTCAAGAAGCTGCGCTGGACCCCGTCGATCGTACACTGTCACGGGTGGTTCTCGTCCGTGGTGCCGGTCTACCTGAAACACGTCTTCGCCGACGACCCGATCTTCCGCGACGTGAAGATCGTCGTCTCGCTTTACGGCGACGGATTCCCCGGATCGCTCGACCCCGGATTCGCCGACAAGATCGCCGGCGAGGGGGTCAAGGACAAAAATCTCGGAATAATCGCAGACCCGTCATACGAAAATCTCTGCCGCTTCGTTATGGAGTATGCCGACGGCGTGGTTGCGGCATCCGCGGAGGTGGATCCCCGGGTGCTGGAGATCGTCCGTGAAAGCGGGAAACCGATGCTCGAATACCAGTCGCCCGACGCGGAGGACTTTTTCGATAATTACAACCGATTCTATGAAGCGATTCAATAACATTCGCCGGCTGTTGCTCTCCGCCGCGACGCTCGCCGTCGTCGGCACGTCGATGCTCCCGGGCTGCACGTCCGTCGATGACACGCTGGGTTCGAACCTCGTTCCGGACAACCAGCAGATGTACGCCGGATACGTCACGATCCCCCGGATCGACGAGCTCAACCCGAAACAGTACGTCGAAACACGCCTCTACCAGACCGATTCGATCATCTCGTCGAACATCTCCTACGGATATTTCGGCCAGCAGCTCAACGACACGATCGGACGACGCACGGCCGGGTTCCTCTCGCAGATGATCAACTACTACTCGGTGCCCGAGGGCTACTTCGGCGAAAACCCGATCTTCGACTCGGCGCTGCTGCTGCTCACGGTCGAGAAATACGGAGTGGACACGCTCACCACGCAGCACTTCGCCGTCTACGAGATCCTGAGCAACGACTACCTGAAGGAGGCCGAGGAGGATACGACCTTCTACATCGGATTCGACCCCGTGAAGGCGGGTGTCTATGATCCGCAGAAACCGCTCTTCCGCTTCACGCTCGGCGGCGAGAAGGAGGGCGAAGGACCGGCAGCCACCTACGTGACGCTCACCCCGACCGAGGAGGGCAAGCAGTATGTCCGCCACCTGATGCTCCAGAAGGCATTCGACGGCGACGACTTCCCTTATGAGAACGACTACTCGATCTACAGCGTGGACAGCGTCGAGCAGTGGGTCGAGCAGTTCCGCGGCCTCTACATAGCCCCGGATCCCGATCAGATGATCTCGGAGTACGGCAAAGGCACGGTCTTCGGAACGAAACTCGAGACGTCGGGACTGGCCATCTACGGCCGAACCCGCGTCAAGGAGGACCCCTCGCTGATCCAGGATACGGTCGGAATGGTCTACTACTTCTATGAAACGACCAGCAACAACGGGTTCGGAAACGTTTCGGTCAATACGGTCACGCACAACTACGAAGAGGCCACGGCAGCCACGAAGATCAACATCGACGATGCCCGCGAGACGAACGAGAACCGTCCGCTCCATTCGCGGATCCATGTCGAGGGTCTGGGCGGTGTCATCAGCGAGATGACCTTCACCCGGGAGTTCTTCGAGACGCTCGACGCCGAGATCGAGGCCGAGAACGAACGCAACAACAAGGATTTCCGTACGCTGGCCTTCAGTCAGGTCACCATGTCGCTCTACTTCAACGACAGCGAGTATGACTGGGAGAACATCGGATCGGGCAGCGGCAACCTCAGCCGTCTGGTCGAGCAGATGTCGGCAGCTCCCGAACGGTTGGGCATGTATACGAACTACAAGAAGCTCACCCCGATCGCCGACTACTACTATACCTACGAGCAGCAGTACGAGACCGAACTGGACTATTACGGCAAGATCAACCGCAGCCGCGGATGCTACGTGATGAACATCACGGCCTACATGCAGAGTCTCTGGAACAGCTATGTCGAAGAGCGCGACGCCGCGAAGGCCGAGGGACGCGAGATCGACATGGACAACGTCAAGAACCGTACGGTCTACCTCGGCCCGGAGGCCTACAGCCTCTATACGAACTCGTTCGGTGAGGTTCAAGGCATGCCGACAAGCGATTCGGGCGGGACACTCTCACCGGAGAACAATGCCCCGATCCGCTTTACGATCTCATACAACATGATCAAATAAGCAAACGATAAACCCTTGTGCGGAACCTAAGTGTGCAGATACTTAGGTTTTCGCATTTCTGAAAAAGCCATCAAAAAAAGCAATGCAGGAAAATTTAGTCATCGTCGAGTCCCCTGCCAAGGCCAAGACCATCGAAAAGTTCCTCGGCTCGGATTATATCGTCAAATCGAGTTTCGGACACATCCGCGACCTCTCGAAAAAAGACCTCGGAATCAACATCAACGAAGGGTTCAAGCCCGTCTACGAGATTCCGGGAGACAAGAAGAAGGTCGTCGATGAACTTACCAAACTCGCGAAGACGAAAACCGTATGGCTCGCATCCGATGAAGACCGCGAAGGAGAGGCCATCGCATGGCACCTGACCGAAGTGTTGGGTCTCCCGGTCGATCAGACGAAACGCATCGTCTTCCACGAAATCACCAAGCGTGCGATCCTCGAGGCCATCGAGAACCCCCGTACGGTGAACATGAACCTCGTGAACGCCCAGCAGGCGCGCCGCATCCTCGACCGTCTGGTCGGCTTCGAACTCTCGCCCGTGCTGTGGAAAAAGGTCCGGCCCGCACTCTCGGCCGGGCGTGTGCAGTCGGTCGCCGTGCGGCTGATTGTCGAGCGCGAGCGCGAGATCATCGCCTTCCGCTCGGCGCCCTACTTCCGGGTCGTTGCACAGTTCCATGCCGCCGGTGATGCAGAGAAGACACTCTTCAAGGCCGAGCTGCCGACACGCTTCGAGACCGAACAGCAGGCCCGCGAATTCCTCGCACGGTGCATCGGCGCCACCTTCACGGTCGTCAAGTCCGAGGAGAAGCCGGCCCAGCGCTACCCCGCACCGCCGTTCACCACCTCGACGCTCCAGCAGGAGGCCGGCCGCAAACTGGGCATGTCCGTATCGCAGACGATGTCCGTGGCCCAGCACCTCTACGAACAGGGATTGATCACCTACATGCGTACCGACTCGGTGAACCTCTCGCAGCAGGCCCTTGCGCAGTGCAAGGAGGAGATCATCAAGCTCTACGGCGAGAAGTATTCGTCGTGGCACAACTACAAGACCAAGACCAAAGGCGCACAGGAGGCCCACGAAGCCATTCGTCCCTCGTACATCGACCGCCAGTCGATCGAGGGCACCCCGGCCGAGAAGAAACTCTACGACCTGATCTGGAAACGGACGGTCGCCTCGCAGATGGTCTGCGCCGAACTGGACCGCACGACGATCACCATCGACATGAGCGGCTCGGAACATCAGTTCGTGGCCCAGGGCGAGGTGATCCGCTTCGACGGATTCCTGCGTCTCTACTCCGAATCGACCGACGACGACCAGAGTGCCGAGAGCGGCGAGGGGCTGCTGCCCAAGCTCACGGCCGGCGACCGCGTGCTTGCGGCGCAGATCACGGCCACGGAGCGCTTTACGACCCCGCCGGCCCGCTACAACGAGGCTTCGCTCGTCAAGCGGCTCGAGGAACTCGGCATCGGACGTCCTTCGACCTATGCCCCGACCATCACGACGATCATCAACCGCGGCTACGTGGTCAAGCAGAGCAAGGAGGGACAGAAGCGCTCCTACCTGCAGCTGACGCTCTCGGGCGACCGGATTGCAGACAAGACCCTCACGGAAAACAGCGGCAAGGAGAAGAACCGGCTCTCGCCCACCGACATCGGCATGGTGGTGAACGACTACCTCGAGGCCCAGTTCGGACCGATCATCGACTACAACTTCACGGCCAACGTCGAGAAGGAGTTCGACCGCATCGCCGAGGGGGACATCACCTGGGAGAAGATGATCGACGACTTCTACGGCCCGTTCCACAAGATGGTCGATTCGGCCATTGCCACGCAGCCGGCCAAGACGCGCGAAGTACGCATCCTGGGCAATGATCCCGCAACGGGACATGTCGTCAAGGCTCGCATCGGCCGCTACGGCCCGATGGTCGAGATCGAGGGCAACCCGGGCGAGAAGAGCCGCTTCGCCTCGCTCAAGAAGGGACAGCTCATCGAGTCGATCACGCTCGACGAGGCGCTCGAACTCTTCGCCCTGCCGCGCGACCTGGGCAAACTCGACGGCGAGACGCTCAGCGTCGGCATCGGCAAGTACGGCCCCTACGTGCGCTACGGCAAATCGTTCGCCTCGCTGGCCAAGAGCGACGACCCCTACACGATCACCTACGAACGCGCCGTGGAGCTGATCGAGGCCCACAAGGCGGCTGCGGCTGCGGCCAACACCCCGCTGCGGAGCTTCGAGGAGGATCCCGACATGCTCGTCAAAAACGGCCGCTACGGCGCCTACATCGCCTACAAGGGCAAGAACTACCGCATCCCGCGCGGCACGAAGCCCGAGGAGCTGACGCTCGAAGAGTGTCTGAAAATCGTATCGAATTCGAAAAAATAAACACTAACCCACCAAACGATCAACGCCTATGAAAAGACTGATGCTTTCCGCCGTCGCGTTCTGCCTCGCTCTCACGGCAGCGGCACAGACCGACTCCAACAACGACTCCGCACCGGGCTACCAGTTCACCGACGTGAAGGTGATCGAGACCACACCGGTCAAGGACCAGAGCCGCAGCGGCACCTGCTGGTGCTTCTCGACCCTCTCGTTCCTCGAGAGCGAGATCATCAAGGCCGGAGGTGAGCCGATGCACCTCTCGGAGATGTGGATCGTGCGCCACTCGTTCATGGACAAGGCCGAAAAATACGTGCGCATGCACGGAACGCTGAACTTCGCCGAGGGCGGTGCCGCCCACGACGTGACCGAAGGGATCCGCGAGCACGGCATCGTGCCGTTCGAGGTCTACCCGGGTCTGAACTACGGAACCGCAAAACCCGACTTCCACGAGATCTCGGAGGTGCTGAAATCGTACCTCGACGCCGTGATCCGCGCAGCGGGCAACAAGCCTCTCTCGACGGCCTGGAAGCGCGGCTTCAACGCCATTCTTGACGAGTATTTCGGTGTCCTGCCCGAGACCTTTACCTACGAGGGCAAGGAGTATACCCCCGAGAGTTTCGCCGCCTCGCTGCCGATCTCGATGGACGACTACGTGGACGTCTCGTCGTTCACGCACCATCCCTTCTACTCGCGCTTCATCATCGAAGTGCCCGACAACTGGATGTGGGCCGAGGTATACAACGTACCTCTCGAGGAGATGATGCAGATCGTAGACAACGCCCTCGAAAACGGCTACACGGTGGCCTGGGGCACGGACGTGAGCGAGAAGGGCTTCAGCCGCACCAAGGGTATCGGCGTCATTCCCGAAGCCGACCTCGAAGGCATGAGCGGCACGGAGGCCGAGCGCTGGGGCAAGCTCACCGAACAGGAGAAGGAGGCTGCCCTCTACAAGTTCGACAAACCGGGCAAGGAGCGCACGATCACGCAGGAGATGCGCCAGACTTCGTTCGACAACTGGGAGACTACCGACGACCACGGCATGTTGATCATGGGCGTAGCCAAGGATCAGAACGGGACCCCCTACTACAAGGTGCAGAACTCGTGGAACACGGTAGCGCCCTACGACGGATTCTGGTACTTCTCGAAACCTTTCGTGGCCTACAAGACCACCTCGCTCATGGTAAACAAGAATGCCATTCCGAAGGAGATCGCCAAGAAGCTCGGGCTGAAATAAGTTCGAGGCAACGAAACGAAAAGCCCGCTCCATACACATGGAGTGGGCTTTTCGTTTGATATGAAGTTTCGGTATTCGGTTTCGGAATAAAGGGGAGAATTACATCTCGCTCAGCTTGATGCTCTCACCCAACATAATCAGAGCGGTGCGTACCCACTCGTTGATCTTTGCTTTCATCTCAATTGAACCTTTTAAATAGTTATTAAAAAATCTTATCATCTAAGACGGGCGCAAAGATAGAATGACGGAAGGAATTCTCCAAATATATTATTCAGAAAATTTAGTAAATATGTAAATTTTTTGAGTATCTCATTAATCTTCGATCTCGATTCCCAGAAGACGGGCCAGATCACAGGCCTGCAAAGCATTCACCTTCAATCCATTCAGCTCTACAGACGAAATTTCACGGATTCGGATGCCGCGAATATCCGAATCGGCCAAAGAGATACCGCGCAACCGGGTTCCGAAGAACTCCGCACCGGCGAGGCGGCATTCGGAAAAGGCGACCTGCTCGAAACGACACTCCGCAAAGGCTCCGCCGGAGAGGTCGCAGCCGGCGAAGTGCACGTGCCGCATGCGCGACTGCGCAAAACCGGCATACTCCGCACGGCAGCGCTCCGCCGCAACATGCTGCAGCGACGCCTCGGAGAGCGAAGCTCCCGAGAGGCGGCAGTCGATGAAACGGACACGAAAAAGGCCGGCGCCGGTAAGATCGGCCACCGAGAGGTCACAGTTGCGGAAAACGACATCGGCCAGATGGGCATGCCGCCACACCACCCCGGAGAGGCGGCATCCGGTGAAACTACAACCCGTGACGGCAAGATGGTCGCAGGCAAGTCCCGAGATGTCACCGCCCCGGAAGGCACGGCCGGAGACCTCCTCTTCGCGGGCAAGAAGATCGGGCGTCTCTACCGGCAAGGCCGCACCGGAAAGCTGCGGTTCGGCGATTTTGATCTCGGGATTCATAAGATACAGACCAGCATGCAACCCTCCTCGCGGCGCATCGAAAGGCTGAGCGGTGCCCCACCCGCAATCGAGCCCACGATCCGCCCCGCCTCCGCATCCAGCGACAGGACGTGCAGGTCGCGCAGGAGGTCCAGTTCGCGCCGCCGGGCATATTTGTAAAGGGTCTCCTTGGCACACCACACGGCCGCAGGCCACCAGGGTTCGGCAGAGAGCGCCCGCTCGGAAGAGGTCATGTAACGGTCGGCGACACGCCCGAAGTCGCGCTCCTCGGACTCGACATCGACGGCACACGGAGCGTCGGAGATGCAGACGGCAACCCGCTGCGGACAGTGTGAAACGGAGAGAAAGGCGGAACCGTCCGCCAGGCAGGGGGCGCCTGCAGCGTCATAGGTGATCTCCACGCAGCGTCCCAGTTCCCGCCGGACCATCGTCCGCCAGGTGAGGTACTCGGCCCGGCGGCGCGCCGAGCCGAAAGCAGCGGCAGCGGTCAGTTCGGCGACTGTCACCCACGGCCCGGTCTCCCCGGCATCGAGGAGCGGCCCGGTCAGCAGACGTTTCATGGCACATCGACCCGGATCTTGTCGATCCGGTGGCCTTCGACCTCCTGCACCGTGAAACGGATATCGTGCGACGTGAAGGTATCGCCCTTGCGCGGGAAGTCGCGCTTGAGTTCGAGCATCAGCCCCGCGAGCGTCTCGGCCTCGCCCCTGACATCGGCAAAGGTATCCTCGTCGAGCTCGAGAACCCGCTCGAAATCGCCCAGGTGGGTCTTGCCGTCGAAAAGATAGCTCTTGGCATCAAGACGCGTATAGAAGGATTCGTCGTTGTCGCTCTCGTCCGAGATCTCGCCGACGATCTCCTCGATGATGTCCTCGAGCGAGACGAGTCCGAGCGTCGAGCCGTACTCATCGACGACGATCGCCATGTGTATCTTGTTTGACTGGAAGTCGGCCAGCAGGTCGTTGATCTTCTTGTGCTCGGGAACGAAATAGGGCTTGCGGACCAACTGCTGCCAGGCGAAGTCGGCGCCGTTGTTGATGTAGGGCAGCAGGTCCTTGACGTAAAGCGTGCCGCGGATGTGGTCCATATCCTCCTCGTAGACGGGAATCCGCGAGAAACCCGACCCGATGATCGTCCGCTTGACCGTCTCGTAATCGGCCGTAGCGTCGAGTGCCGTCATGTCCACACGGGGCTTCATGATCTCCTGCACCTCGGTATTGACAAAATTGACGATGCCCGACAACATCACATGCTCCTCGGGGCTCGAGCTCTGCGTCATGTCTACGGCATCGGCCAACTCGTCGAGCGATATTTCGCTCTTGTGCACGGCCTTCTCGCTGATGCGGCTGGTGGCGTGGACCAGCAGATAGGAGAGCGGGTAGAAGATCCAGCGCAGGACCAGCAGCGGCTGTGCCACCATCGAAGCGAAACGCATCGGCATGGTCTGAGCGAGCACCTTCGGGAGGATCTCGCCGAAGAGCAGAAGCAGGAAGGTCACCAGCACGGTCTTGAAGAGGAATTCGAAACGGAGGAACGTGAAGACCGAATCGATGATGTGGGCCGTGAGGATGACGATGCAGATGTTCACGAGGTTGTTGATGACCAGAATGGTAGCCAGCAACAGATCCACGTCCCCCAGCAGGCGCAGCACGGCGGCGGCCGAAGCGCTCCGTCTGCTCTTGAGCCGATTGACATCGTTGTGTGAAAGGGAGAAAAACGAGGTTTCGGCCCCCGACACGAGCGCCGAAACACACAACAGGCAGAGGGTCACCGCGCACAGCACGGCAAGACGCGGCTCAAAGCCGTTGAAAACGATCCACGAAGCGGTATCTTCCAAACTGCAAAGTATTGGTTAGTCGAACAGCGAGCCGCCCTTCGGCTCGTCCTTCTGATGCTGCGAGCCGCTGCCGGCATCGTCGCGCAGCACCTCTTTGCGGCCCCCCGTAGCCTGAACGATGAACTTCGAGTTGCGGGTCTGGTAGGCCGGTTTGGCCAGCAGGGCCTCGATGTTGCTGTAGCGCGTGGATTTGGCCCCGAGCATCACCTGCTCGACGGGGCGCTGTGCGGGACGGGGCTGCACGGGCTTGATCGGTTCGAGCACCGGAGTGGCCGGCTCCTGCGGAGCGGGATCCGGCTGCCGCACGGGCGGGACCAGCGGGTGCATGCCGTGCTCCTCCTCGTCGCCCTCGAAGCCGGTAGCCACCACCACCAGCTCGATGGCGTTGCCCAACTGCGGCTTCTCGCTCGTACCCCAGATGATGTTGGCGTTGTGCACCACCCCCCGGTCATCCTGCACGCTGGCATGTGTCTGGATGTACTCCAGGATGCGCACGACCTCCTCGTACATGAGCGAATCGGCGTCCGACACGGAGATGTTCAGCAGGATGTTCTTCGCTCCCGAGATGAGGTTGTGGTCGAGCAGCGGAGAACGCAGCGACGCCTCGGCCACGGCTTCGGCACGGTTGTCGCCCTCGGCCGTAGCAACGGCCATGTGGGCGCGGCCGCTGTCGTGCATCACCTTCGAGACATCGGCGAAATCGACGTTCACCAGGTCGCTCTCGACGGTGATGATCTCGGCGATGCCCTTGGCGGCCGAGGCCAGGATGTCGTCGGCCTTGCCGAAGGCCTGCTTGAGCGAGAGGCGGCCGTAGATCTCGAGGATGTTCTCGTTGTTGATGATCAGCAGCGAATCGACATTCTGCCGCAACTCCTCGATGCCGCGGTAGGCCTGCTCGTAGCGGATCTTGCCCTCGACGGCGAGCGGCGAGGTGACGATGGCCACGGTCAGCAGTCCCATCTCCTTGGCCAGCTTCGCGATCACGGGCGAGGCACCCGTTCCCGTACCGCCGCCCATACCGGCCGTGATGAAGATCATCTTCGTACCGGCCTCCTCGAGGCGCTGCCGGATTTCGGGCAGCGTCTCCACGGCGGCACGGCGGCCGTTCTCGGGATCGTTGCCCGCACCGAGGCCCTCGGCGCCGAGGCGGATCTTCTGCTCGACGGGGCTCTTGTCCAGCGCCTGCTGGTCGGTGTTGCAGACCATGAACGTAACGCCCCGGATTCCGAGGTTCCACATGTGGTTCACGGCATTGCCGCCGGCACCGCCGACACCCACCACCATGATGATCGAACCCTCTGCCCGCGGGGCCTTGATCTCCGATATCAAATCGTCTGTCATATCGCTTGTTTTCTTTTTTCTCTGTTATTTTTCTCTCGTGCCAACCGCACCTATCGGGCTCCGGCGGCATACCGGAACTCCGGTCCGTCGTATGGCGGTTGCCTCTCCGCGGCCGTTCCGACGCTCCGCAAGCCGGTCCCGCCTGAACGGGGCACGGCTACAGATCGCCGGCTGTCGGCTAAATTTCCTCGTCCTCGGCGTGTGTGAAACTGCCGTTGATCTTGTCGATCGCCTTCTGGAAGATCGAGCCCCAGTCACGCTTGCGGCGGGGTTCCGCCACAGGAGTTGCGGGTTTCGGCTCCTCGGACGGCTCCTCGTCGGCCGGCTGCGGCGCAGGCTCGACAGGCGTCGGCTCGTGCACCGGACGCGGCGGCACGGGATGCGGCACGGAGGGAGTGCCGAAGCGCGGTGCAGTCGGCGTTCCCGGCTGCCGGGGTACGGCAGCACCCGGACGGTGCGGCTCGGCGGCCGGCACCGAATGGGGCACCGTCGTGGTGGTCACGGGAGCCACCGGGCGCTCCACGAAGGAGCAGCCGCCCTGCTCGGCGCCCTTGAGCAGGATGCCGACGACGGTCGCATAGGCCGGATCGGCCACCCGGGCCTTCGACACCTCGGTGAGCCCGGCCTCGGGCAGGGCTACCCGCACGTCCATGCCCGTCAGGCGGCGGAACAGTTCGTCGAGGTCCTTCAGTTTGGCCGACCCGCCCGTCAGAACGATGCCGTAGGCGAGTTTGCCCGAGAATCCCGAATCGCGGATCTCCTGCTGCACGAACTCCACGATATCCGTGGCCCGCGCCTCGATCACCGTGGCGAGGTTACGCAACAGGATGTCCTTCGCCTCGCGGGCCGTGCGGCCATTGACGCGGATGAGTTTGTCGTCCGAAGCCAGTTCGGCCACGGCCGAGCCGTATTTCTGCTTGAGGCTCTCGACGTGCTTCTCCGGAACGCTCATCGTCCGGATGTCGCGGTTGATGGCCGAGGCGCCCATCGGGATCGAGGCAATGTAGCGTACCACGTTGCGGTAGTAGACCGCCACGTCCGTCACGCCGCCGCCGAGGTCCACCACGGCCACACCCTCCTCCTTCTCGTCGGGCGTCAGCACCGACTCGGGAGCCGCCAGGGCATCGGGCACGACGCCCAGCATCTTGATGCCGAGTCGCTTGAGTGCCATTTCGAGCCGCTGCATCGGGGTCTTGAGGCAGAGAATGAAGTTGAACGTCGAGGAGAGTTTCTTGCCGAACGACCCCACGGGGTTCTGCACCTCCTGGTTGTCGTCCACGACGTAGTTCTGGGGCACGCGCTCCATGATCGACTCGTCGTCGGGGGCCTGCACGTTGCGCATGCGGTCGAAGAGCGCATCGACATCCTTGCGATTGACGCCGTTCTGCGGATCGTAGACGAAGACATGATCCGTATGCCGGGCGCAGCGGACGAAGTCGCCGGAGATACCTGCATAGGCCTCCGTGATGTGGATGCCGCACTGCTCCTCGGCCTCGGCGACGGCATCGCTGACCGCACGGCTCACCAGCTCGATGTTCTCGATCTTGCCGGCATGAACCCCCTCAACGGGTTTCGAAACGGCACATACGACATCGAGCAACCCCTCCGCCGTCTTCTCACCGACGGCGACGACGACCGACGAGGAGCCGAGGTCGATGGCAACGGTATAATTTTTTCTTTCCACGGTACAATCCTTTTATTTCTTGCAAACCACCTGATTCCTGTATCTGACATCCACGGTGCGGTAGGCGTCCCACCCGACCGACGAAAGTCCGCTGCGGTAAAACCGCAGCAGTTTGTCGAACTTGCGCTCGGCATCCTCCGGACGTCCGAAGAGGATCGCAAAGCGGCCGCTGCGGGGTGTAAGTTCCAGTTCCAGAGCACCGCTCGAGGCTGTACGCGCGGTGATCTGCACCACCTCCGACCTCCAGAAATCATCCTCCTCGACAAGTTGTACAAAGGTAAGGTGTTTCATGAAATCTTCGTAGCTTTTTTCCAATTTTTTTTGCCGCTCGCGCTCCTTCTCCTGCTGGCGGGCGATCCGCTCGATCTCCTGTTCGATGACCCGTGCCCGATAGCGGTAAAGGCGGCGCAAACCGGCCTTTTTTTCACGCAGCTCCTCGACCCGGGCGTCGAAATCGGACGAACTCTCCATCTTCCACCAGCGGCGTTTGATCCGCATCCGCCGCAGAGCTGCCAGATCGCGGTCATTCTGCAGTTCGCGGCTGTAGAAGGGGTACTTCTCACGCTCGAGTTCGGCAATCCGCCCGTCGATCTCCCGTTTCCGTTCGTCGATCCACTCCCGCACGTCGCCCGAATAGGAGGCCGGGAAGGGCGGCCGGTAGGAGCCGGTGACCACGGGCACGTAGAGCGACGAGGCGCGCGGTGCGGCGAAAACCACCCCCTCGGCCGTGGCATAGGCGTTCAACCCGTCGGTCAGCAGGCGCACAAGCGGCTTGCGCTGGCTGATGGAGATGTGGAGTGTCCCGTCGTAGGAGACGTAGACCACGGCCCGGTCCACAAACCCGTTGCGGGCGATCAGCCGTTCGATACCCGCCAGATCGACCGCATCAACAGCCGTGCCGACCGTAGAGATTCCACTCTCGGAGATCCAGCGGCGTACCATTCCGACCGAAACCAGATGCCCCTGCGCGGTACTGTCCACCACCTCGATATCGACCCGCCCGACCTTGCGTTCCGATCGGGCACGGCGCGCCGAAGCCGCCGCCCAGATGATGTAGACGGCAACGGCACCCCAAAGGAGCGACAGCAGCGTATATTTGAGCGTGCGGTTCACGGCATCCTGTCCTTTTCAGCGCAAGGCACCCTTTCAGCTTTTGGCGCGCAGCCGTTCGGCCAGCGCATCACAGCAGGCATCGATGTTTCCGGCTCCGAACGAGATCACCACGTCGGTATCCATCCCGGCGACGGTTTCGGCCAGATCTTCGCGCTCGACGATCCGGCAGGGCACGGTAACCAGGCCGGCGATCAGCGAGGAGGTCACCCCTTCGATCGGCTCCTCGCGGGCCGGATAGATCGGCAGCAGCACCACCTCGTCGGCGTGCGACAGCGCCTCGGCGAACTCCCGGTAGAGATCGCGCGTCCGCGTATAGAGGTGCGGCTGGAAGAGCGCCGTGATCCGCCGTCCGGGGAACATGCGCCGCACGGAGGTGAGCGTGGCGGCCAGTTCGCGCGGGTGGTGCGCATAGTCGTCCATATAGACCTGCTTCGGGGTATTGACATAGAAGTCGAACCGGCGCTTCACACCCGAGAACGAGGCCAGTGCCTCGCGCACGCGGCCGGCGTCGAGTTCGCTTTCCTCGGCCTTTGCCGCGCACCACGCCGAGGCGACGGCCGCCACGGCATTCTCGATGTTCACCCACCCGGGAACCCCGAGCGTGCACCCCTCGATGACACCCGACGGCGTCACCAGGTCGTAGCGGTAGTGACCGCCGCCGATGAGCGTCGCACGACGGGCGTAGAAGTCACACGGCTCGTCGTACGAGTAGCGGTAGACCGTGATTCCGGGATTGTCGATCTTCAGGTCGAGTCCCTGTTTGATGATCAGCGCGCCGCCCGGCCGGATCTGCCCGATGAACTGCGAAAAGGCCTCCCGGACGGCCTCGTGCGTGCCGTAGATGTCGAGGTGATCGGCATCGGCCGACGTCACCACCGCCACATCGGGATAGAGACGCAGGAACGAACGGTCGAACTCGTCGGCCTCTACCGCCAGCCTCGGTCCATCGCCCAGCACGAGGTTGCCCCCGAAATTCTTCGAGATGCCCCCCAGAAAAGCCGAACCACCTCCGGTCAGGGTCCGGTTGAGCCATGCGACCAGCGTCGAGGTCGTGGTCTTGCCGTGCGTGCCGGCCACGGCCATCACGTATTTGCCGGCAGCCAGGTGGCCGAGCATCTGCGAACGCTTCTCGACCGTGAAGCCGCGGTCGCGGAAGTAGCACAGTTCGCCGTGGTCGTGCGGCACGGCCGGCGTATAGACCACCATCGTGCTCTTCGGATCGAGGAACGGTGCGGGGATGAGCCGCACGTCGTCCTCGTAGTGGATCTCCGCCCCTTCGGCTTCGAGTTCGCCGGTCAGGTGCGAGGGGGTGCGGTCGTAGCCCGCGACCCGTTTGCCCTCGTGGAGGAAATAACGGGCCAGCGCGCTCATCCCGATGCCGCCGATCCCGAGGAAATAGATATTTTCGAACTCCATAAATCCGTATTGTTTCGACAACCGGCCGCTACCGGTCCATCACCTTCAAAATCTCGTCCACGATGCGCTCCGCGGCGTCGGGCCGCGCCAGAGCCTCGAGGTTGCGGCTCATCGCCGCCAGCTGCTCACGATCCTGCAGGAGCGCCACGGCACGGTCCATCGCCCGCTCGCGACACTCCGCATCGGGCACCACCACGGCTGCCCCCTTCGCCTCGAGCGCCCGGGCATTCTTCGTCTGGTGGTCCTCCGCGACGTTGGGCGAGGGGACGAAAACCACCGGTTTGGCTACCAGACAGAGCTCCGAGACCGTTCCGGCGCCGCTGCGCGACACGACCACGTCGGCCGCGGCATAGGCGTAATCCATGCGGTCGATGAAGGCCCCCTGCCAGACATGCGCCGCGGGGTGCGCCGCCAGGAAGGCCTGCATCTCCCGCTCGTAGTACTTGCCCGTCTGCCAGATCACCTGCACGGGGGCCTTGCCCTCCGTGCGGAGGATCCACGCCTTCATCATCTCGTTGAGCGAGCGCGTGCCGAGCGACCCGCCTACCACAAGCACCACCGGGAGGTCGGGCGTGAACCCGTAACAGGCCAGCGCCTCGGCGCGGTCGGCGCCCTGTTTCGAGAAACGTCCGCGCAGCGGATTGCCCGTCAGCACGATCCGGTCGGCCGGAAAGAAGCGTTCCATCCCCTCGTAGGCCGTGCAGATGCAGCGGGCGCGGCGCGAAAGGATCTTGTTCGTGACCCCCGCATAGGAGTTCTGCTCCTGGATGACGGTCGGCACGTCCATGCGCTGGGCCGCCCACAACACCGGGGCGCTGGCATATCCGCCGAAGCCCACCACCGCATCGGCCCCGAAGTCGCGGATCGTCCGCCGCGCCAGGCGCAACGAGCGCAGCACCTTGAACGGCACGGCCAGATTGTGCCAGTCCAGGCGGCGCTGCAGTCCCGCAATCGGCAGGCCCACGATCCGGTAACCCAATGCCGGGACCTTCTCCATCTCCATCTTTCCCTCGGCCCCCACGAAGAGGAGCTCGACCTCATCGCCCAGACGCCGTTTGAGCGCCTCGGCAACCGCTACGGCCGGGTAGATATGGCCTCCCGTACCGCCGCCTGAAAGTATTATGCGTTTCATTCCGCGTATCTCCATTTTACCGGTTCCGGCCGGACCGGGAGGGCTCACCGCCGCATCCCGTTTCCGGCCCGCACCATTCATTTCCATCTATTTCACTATATACCGTCCCGGCACGGGCCACACTCAACGCCCCCAGTTGCCGCGGTCGAGCGACCGGTAGTTGATCGCCTCGGCGATATCCTGGGCCGCAACCTCCGCACGGCCGGCCAGGTCGGCGATCGTACGGGCTACCTTGCGGATGCGGTCGTAGGCCCGGGCCGAAAGGGAGAGCCGCTCCATGGCCCGCTCCAGCAAGGATGCAGCCGCGGCATCGAGCCGGCAGTATTCGTTCAGCAGGGCGCTGTTCATCATCGCGTTCGTATGCACGCCCGCCACCCCGCGGAACCGCTCCTCCTGCACCGCCCGGGCGCGGACGACCCGTTCGCGGATCGCGGCGCTCGGTTCGCCCGGCGTCCGGTCCGAGAGCTCGTTCGGCAGCACGGGAGTCACCTCCACATGCAGGTCGATACGGTCCATGAGCGGCCCCGAGATGCGGCTCATGTAGCGGTGGACCGCCCCCGGCGAGCAGACGCACTCGCGCGTCGGGTGGTTGTAGTAGCCGCACGGGCAGGGGTTCATCGCCGCCACGAGCATGAAATTGGCCGGATAGGCCACGCTGTAGCGTGCGCGCGAGACGACGATCCGTTTCTCCTCGAGCGGTTGGCGGAGCACCTCCAGCACGCTGCGTCCGAACTCGGGCAGCTCGTCGAGGAAAAGCACCCCGTTGTGGGCCAGCGACACCTCGCCCGGCTGCGGCGACTGCCCGCCGCCGATCAGGGCCACCTGCGAGGTGAGGTGGTGCGGGGCCCGGAAGGGGCGCTGCGTCATCAACCCGCCCGCATGGCCCTTGCCGGCCACGGAATGGATCTTGGTCGTCTCGAGCGCCTCCTCGCGCGTCAGGGGCGGCAGGATCGTCGGCAACCGCCGTGCCAGCATCGTCTTGCCCGAGCCCGGGGAACCGATCATGATCACGTTGTGCCCGCCGGCCGCAGCAATCTCCAGGGCCCGTTTCGCGAACGTCTGGCCCTTGACGTCGGCAAAGTCCTCGGCATAACGCTCCGCTGCCGCATCGGACGAATCCTCCGCGGCGGGACGTGCCGCCTCGAGCGTCGTCTCGCCGCGCAGTGCCCCGAGCAACTGCCCGAGCGACCCGACACCGAGAATCTCGATCCCCTCGACGACAGCCGCCTCGGCCGCATTGTCCGCCGGGACAACCAGCCTCCGCAGTCCCGCATCGCGGGCACAGACGGCGATCGGGAGCACGCCGCGCACGGGCTTCAGCGACCCGTCGAGCGACAGTTCGCCCACAAACAGCGTCCCCTCGACCGCTTCGGCCGGGACGCGCTCCATCGCCGCGAGGATCCCCACGGCGATCGGCAGGTCGAAGCCTGCACCCTCCTTGCGGAGATCCGCCGGAGCCAGGCTCACGACGGTCTTGCGGCCCGACATCCGCTCCCCGATGTTGTCGAAGGCGGAACGGATCCGCTGTTCGCTCTCCTTCACGGCATTGTCGGGCAGCCCCACCAGGTAGAGACCCAGGCCGCCGCCCGTGATATTGACCTCGACGGTCACCTTGACGGCGTCGATCCCGACAACCGCTCCGGCATATGTGCGGACGAACATAACGGTTTCTTCTTATCTATTCTTGCGCACCGGGCCCCCGTCGGACGTCCCGACGGAGGCAGCTCCGGCCGCCTGCAGTCCATCGTCTTCGGCGCGCGTCAGAACGGCGCCTCGTCATCGAGCGCACGCGGCTTCAGGTCGAACTCCGAACTGCCCGTCGCCGAACCCAGACCGCCCGGGAAGCCGCCCGGGGTGACACCGCCCGAAGGCATGCCGTTCGAGCCGCTGGCGTAGTCGTCGTAGGCCTGCTGGCTCTCGGAGGCCTGTCCGGGAGGCAGCATCGAATCGTCCATGTCGGCGAAGCGCGCCTGCTCCTTGAGGAAACGCAGGTTCACGTCGCACACGGCGCCGTTACGGTGCTTGGCCAGAATGATCTCGGCCATGCCCGCCGTGGGCATGCCGTTCTCGTCCTGGTTGATGCCATAGTACTCGGGACGGTGGATGAAGGCCACGATGTCGGCATCCTGCTCGATGGCGCCCGACTCGCGGAGGTCCGAGAGCTGGGGCCGCTTCGAACCGCCGCGCATCTCGGTAGCGCGGCTCAACTGCGAAAGGGCGATCACCGGGACGTTCAGCTCCTTGGCAATAGCCTTGAGCGTCCGCGAGATGAAGGCCACCTCCTGCTCGCGGTTGCCCTTCGTATCCTGGTTGCCGGTCATCAGCTGGAGGTAGTCGATGATGATGATCTTGATGTCGTTGTGGATCTTCAGACGCCGGGCCTTCGAGCGGAACTCGAAGACCGACAGCGCCGGCGTATCGTCGATGTAGAGCGGGGCCGAGCCCAGCGGCTTGGTGGCCGACTCGAGGTGGCGCCACTGCTCGGGCGTCAGGCGGCCCGACTTGATGTCGTTGCCCGGGAGGCCCGTCTCGGCCACGATCAGACGCATCATCAGCTGCACGGCCGACATTTCAAGCGAAAAGAAGGCCACACCCTGCTCGTGGTCCACGGCCATGTTGCGGGCCATCGTAAGCACGAAGGCGGTCTTACCCATCGAGGGACGCGCCGCAACGATGATCAGGTCCGACAACTGCCAGCCGAGCGTCACGCGGTCGAGGGCCATGAAGCCCGACGGCACGCCGTTGAAGGCACTCGTGTTCTTCGAGGCCTCCTCGATCTGCATCAGCGCCCGGGCCAGGATCTCCTTCGACGACTGCACCGACCGCTTGACGTGCCCCTCGGCCACCTTGAAGATCTCCCCCTCGGCGAAACCGATCAGGTCCGTGACGTCGGTCGATTCGTCGTACGAGCGGCGCTGGATCTCCGTGGCCGAACGGATCAGCTCGCGCTGCACGTATTTCTGGGCGATGATCTTGGCATGGAACTCCACGTTGGCCGCCGAGCCGACCTTCTGCGTGAGCTGCGCCAGATAGGCCGCGCCGCCCACCTTCTTCAGCTCCTTCTTGGCCTTCAGCCGCTCGGTCACCGTGTAGAGGTCGATGGGCTTGAGCTCCATCGACAGCTCCTCGATGGCCTTGTAGATCAGACGGTGCTCCTCGGTATAGAACGCTTCGGGGGTGACGAACTCCTGGACGGTGATGATGCTGTCCTTCTCGAGCATCAGGGCACCCAGCACCGCCTCCTCCAGTTCGACTGCCTGAGGGGGGACGTTGCCGTTCGTTTCGGTCAAAGCATCATAGGCCTCCCGATTGCGGGAGGAGGGTCTAAAATCTTTCGCCATCGTATCGGAATCTTTCAGAGGTCAAAAGTAGCGATTCGTGCCGACATATCAAAACAGAGCAGGCAGAGTTTTTTGCCGTCCCGGCCGAAAGGCGCTGACCGACAGACGATCCGGCCGGGATCACTCCCTGACGCCCAGCTCGCGGCGCGAGACGGCGAGTGCGGCGAGGCTGATGCGGCATCCGGGCACGGCACGCAGGATCTCCGAGGCACAGGCGAGCAGCGTGGAGCCCGTAGTCATCACGTCATCGACCAGCAGGATGTGGCGGCCGGCGAGCCGTTCGGGCCGGTGCACGGCAAAGGCCCCCTCGACATTGGCGGCCCGCTCGCGGCGGCTCTTGAGGGCCTGACTCGCGGTGTTCCGGCGGCGCCGCACGCTCTGCCGGTCCACCGGAACCCCCAGCTCCGCGGCGATTCCCTCGGCCAGATACTCCGACTGGTTGTAGCCCCGCCGGCACCGCTTGAAGGGGTGCAGCGGCAACGGGACGACTACATCGATCCCGTCGTAGAGGCCGCTCTCGCGCAGGCAGCGCCCGTACCACGCCCCCATCTCCCGGGCCGTGCGCCAGGCTCCGCGGTACTTGAAGGAGTGGATCAGCCGCCGCCAGCCGCTCCCGTGCACGAAGAAGAGGAATCCCGAGGCACGCTCGACGGGAACCAGTCCCCAGCATTTGCGCAGCACGGGGTTGTCAGCCTCGCGCCAGTAGCCCGTCAGGGGCGCCGTCGCCCGGCAGAGCGTGCAGACGCACCGCTCGCCGCGTACAAGGGGCTCCCCGCAGACGGCGCAGCGGGGCGGGAAAAACAGCGACGCCAGGTCGGAGAGGATATCACTGAGGATCGACATTGACCACGACGGTGACGGATTTGAAATCGGCGAGGGCGCCGAAGCGCGTCAGCTCGGCCCCGAGCAGTTCGCGGGCCCGGGCGAAGGAGGCGCCGCTCTCGATCTTCAGGAGCAGCGACAGCAGGTATTCGCCCCGGATGCGGTCCACGGGCGGCGTCATGGGACCCAGCAGGCGCCTCCCGAAGCGCGTGCGCAGTCCCGAGGCGAGCTCCGCGGCGGCACGGCGCAGCAGCGTCGGGTCGCGGTGGCGGAGCGTCAGGGAGGTGAGCCGCGCATAGGGCGGGTAAAAGAAGGACTCGCGCTCGGCAAGCTGCTCGCAGGCCATCGCCTCGTAGTCGCCCGCCGCAACCTGTCGGATGACGGGATGGCCCGGCTCGGAGGTCTGGATCACCACCTCCCCGCCGTCGGCGCGGCGCCCGGCCCGTCCGGCCACCTGCATCATCAGCTGGAAGGCCCGCTCGGAGGCCCGGAAGTCGGGGTTGTTGAGCAGGTTGTCGGCATTGAGGATGCCCACGAGCGAGACGCCCCCGAAGTCGAACCCCTTGGTGATCATCTGCGTGCCGACCAGTATGTCGGTCCGGCGCTCGGCAAAATCGGCAATGATGGCATTGAAGGCCCGTTCGGAGGTCACGCTGTCGCGGTCGAGCCGGGCCACGCGCGCCTCGGGGAAGACGCGGGCAATCTCCTCCTCGATCTTCTCGGTCCCGAAGCCCACCGGCACGACGTCGGTCACCCGGCACGAGGGGCATTTGGCCGGCACCGGTTCCGTATGGCCGCAGTAGTGGCAAACGAGTTTCGACCCGTTCTTGTGGTAGGTCAGCGTCACGTTGCACTGGGGGCAGCGCGCCGTCCAGCCGCACTCGGTGCAGGCGACGTAGGGAGAGAAGCCGCGGCGGTTCTGGAAGAGCATCACCTGCTCGCCCCGGGCGAGTGTCTCGCCGATCCGGTCGAGCAGCAGTTTGTTGAAGTGGGCATGCCGCTCGCCCCGCCGCGCGGCGCGCAGCGTATCGGAAACAAGCACGGCGGGAAGGCGGCCCGCACCGTAACGCTCGCTCAGTACGGCGTGCCCGTACTTGCCGCTCCGGGCGTTGAGCCACGACTCGAGCGACGGCGTCGCGCTCCCGAGCAGCGTGCGCCCGCCGAACAGGCGCGCCATCACCACGGCGCAGTCGCGCGCGTGATAGCGCGGCGCAGGCTCGGTCTGTTTGTAGCTGGCATCGTGTTCCTCATCGACAATCACCAGTTGCAGGTGTTTGAGCGGCAGGAAGATCGACGACCGCACGCCGACGACAAACTCGCCCCCCTCGGAGCGGCTCAGGCGCAGGTAGGTCTCCGTGCGGCGGCGGTTCGTGAGTTTCGAGTGGTAGGCGGTGACCCGGCTGCCGAAGATCCGCTCCATGCGCTCGATGAGCTGCGCCGTGAGGGCGATCTCGGGAACGAGCAGCAGCACGTCGCCCCCCGAGCGGAGCACCTCGGCGATCAGGTGGATGTAGATTTCGGTCTTGCCCGATCCGGTGATACCCTGCAGCAGGGCGGTCGAGCGTCCTTCGGCGTAGGCTGCGCGCAGGGCGGAGAGCGCCTGCTGCTGGTGGGGCGTCAGCCCCGGCAGACGGAAGGCCGAGCCGCCGCACTCGACCGTGCGCTCCCGCTCGGCCACGGTGATCCAACCCTTGCGTTCGAGGGCGTGGAGCACACTCCGGTCGGCACGCAGCAGACGGCGGGGCACCTCACCCGTTGCGATGCGGGTTCCGTCGCCGGCCGAGGCCAGTTCGAGCAGCGCCTCGTACTGTTTCGGGGCCCGGCGTTCGATGCGTTCGCAGAGTTCATGGAAGCGCTCTTCGTCGCACAGCGCGGGAACCAGAGCGACGTAACTCTCCGTGCGGGGGCGGAACTCCTCCTCGGAGAACTCCTCCTCCGTATCGCCCGAAGGCTTCATCAGCGAAGGCAGCGCCACACGCATCACCTCGCCGACCGTACACATGTAGTAGGAGGCAATCCACTCCCACAGCGCACGCATCGGCGCCGAGAGCAGCGGCACATCGTAGAGGATGCGCGAGACGGGTTTTACGGTCTTGAAATCGGGACGGCGGTCATGTATCCGCCACACAATCCCGGTGTAGAACCTGCGGGGGCCGAACTGTACGGCCACGGCCTGACCTTCGGCAAGGGAGAGGCCGTCGGGTACGGCGAACGTATAGGCCGGCTGCGCCAGCGGCAGCACGATATCGGCATACCGGGGCATCAGGGTTTGCTGATCGCCTGGAAGCCCTTGCCGTAGACGCCCATCACCGAACCCACCGACATGAAGGCATCGGGATCGATCGTCTTCACGAACTTGAGGATCGTGGCGGTTTCACGCTTGCGGCACACCACCATGACCACCTTCGAGCGTTCCTTGGTGTACCACCCCTGGGAATCGAGCAGCGTCACGCCGCGGTGGACATTCTGCGCAATGGCGTCGGCCATCTTCTCGTAGTCGTGCGTGACGATGAGCACCTGGCTCGACTGCTGGTTGCCGGCCATGATCATATCGACGGTATATCCCACGACGGCAGTCATCACGTAACCGTAGATCACCGTATCGATGTGGAATCCGACGAGCAGCGACGAACCGATGATGACGAAATCCGAAAAGATGAGGATCTTGCCATAGCTCACCGTGCGGTACTTGTTGATGATCATCGCCACGATGTCGGTACCGCCCGTGGAACCTCCCTGTGCAAAACACAGCGCAATACCGATACCGGCCAAAATACCGCCCAGAATCACCGCGAGGATACGCTCCAGATGGAGGAAGTCGCCCTCCGGGAGCACCGACTGCCAGAAGTTCATGCCCAGGGAGATGACCACCACGCAGAAGATCGTCTTCACGCCGAAATTCCAGCCGATGATGAATCCCGCGATGAGCAGCAGCACGGCATTGAGGAAGAAGACCATCGTACCGATCTGGATGTCGATGCCGACCTGCTCGAGGGCATGGCACAGCACCAGCGAGAGACCCGCCGCACCGCCGCCCGTACCCTTGACGGGCATGATACAGCCGATCCAGCCGAACGAGTACAACATCATGCCCAGCGCCATCAGAAAGTACTCCTTGATGGTTTTCAGGACGGTTTCGAAGGTAAGCGTTTTCATAGGACGCACAGGGTTTAGCGTTACTTTTCCTACAAAGATATAAAAAATTCGCCTTGATAGGCATTGCGTTCGGCCAATCTTTTTTCGAGCAGCGCCCAAAGCTGTTCGTTGCGGATCAGGCCCCAGTTCCGGCCGTAGTGATAGCGCGGCGGCGCCTCCGAGGCGAACCGCTCGACGACCAGGTCGGGACGCAGCCGGCGGAGAATCTCGACGAAGAGATCGATGTACTCCCCGACGGTCCAGAAGCGGAACCGCCCGGGGGAGGCATCGTATTCGGCCGCCATCGGCGTCCCGCGGAAGACCTGCAGCTGGTGGAACTTCACCGTCGTGAGCGGCAGGGAGTTGATCTCTGCGGTCTGCGCGACGAGCTGAGCATCGCTCTCGCCCGGAAGCCCGAGGATGAAGTGCGCGCCGACGGGGAGCCCCCGGGCGGCAGTCTTCTCGACGGCCCGCCGGGCGCAGGCGAAGTCGTGACCCCGGTTCACGGCCCGCAGCGTGGCATCGGAGGTCGATTCGATGCCGTACTCGACGGCCACATACCGGTCGCGGGCCAGCGAGGCGAGCAGGTCGAGCGTCGGGTCATCCACACAGTCGGGGCGCGTCCCGACGATGAGGCCCACGACGTCGGGGTGTGACAGTGCCTCGCCGTAGAGCGTCTGCAGACGCTCAAGCGGCGCATAGGTGTTGGAGTAGGACTGGAAGTAGACCAGGTAGCGCTGTGCCCCGCGGTAGCGCCAACGATGGAAGGCGATCCCCTCGTCAATCTGCTGCCGGATGCTTTTGGCCGGGTTGCAGTAGGAGGGGGTGAAGGCCCCGTTGTTGCAGAACGTGCAGCCGCCGCGGCCGATACGCCCGTCGCGGTTGGGGCAGGTGAACCCGGCATCGACCGAAAGTTTCTGCACCCGCCCGCCGAACAGGCGCCGGAAATAACCCGCATAGGAGTTGAAGCGGCGCGTATCGCCCCACGGATAGGCCATCGGCTACAGGCCCCAGTCGGAGGCTTTGTACGAATCCTTCGGTGCGTTGGGCACGTTCGGGAAGTAGGTAAAGCCGGTGAGCTCCTCCAGTTCGGCGATCGAATACATGTCCTTCGACGAGACCTGCTTTCCCTTGAGGGCATTGTTGTGGCAGCGAACGAAGGCCGCGCACATCAGCTCGTCGGCCGAGCACTCCCGCACCGACTTGCCGGTATCGCCCTTCTTGGTCCGCAGCACGGCGATGTAGAACATCGTGGGGCACGAGACATCGTTCCGGTCGCCGAACGAAATCTTCTTGGGCGAAGCCGTATTGCCGTAACGGTCCTCATAGCGGTCGAAGTAGGTTCCGATCACCAGATAGGTCGTATCGGCGCAGACCTTCGTGTCGATCCAGTCCTCGAGAAGGTTCCAGCCGCCGCCTCCGGTATTGAAACCCGAGGAGTACTGCGGCGCAATGTTCGAGAAGTAGAAGACCTGCTCGTTCACCGCCCTCGAATAGGTCCGTTCGGCCGAACCGAGCATGTGGCCATTGTTACAACCGCTGTCAGCTGCCTTGCCGTAGTACTGGATACCCGAAGGGATGTCGGGATCGGCCTTGTAGGCATTCGTCCGGTTGGCAGTCCCCTCGTAGCAGGCATGACGCGGGGCAGCAACCCAGACCGGACAGTGGTGCTCGGCGCTGAAGCAGACCGTGTAGTTGCGGGCCTTGTTGCCGCGGATCGTCAGGTCGGGGCAGAGGTGGTAGGCATAGTAATAGTCGCTGTTTGACTCCTGCTCGGCGAGCAGTTCGGGCCATCCGGAGTACCTGGTCGGCCCGGAAACACCGCCGCCATCTCCATCACCATCTCCATCACCATCGCCGTCTCCGTCACCTCCACCGTCACCGGGAAGGGTCGTGAACTCGGCGCCGTCGCTCAGGATCCGCGAGGCTCCCAGCTTCACGTAGGCGTGGACCCGATAGCTGGTTTCGGGATCCAGACCGGTCAGGCGGGCCGAAATCGCATTGCGCTCAAATTCGGTGACCTTCACCGTCCGGTAGCCTTCGGCAGCCTCATCGGCCGGACCGTAGGCGAAGCCCCGCTCGAGTCCCGGATAGTCGTTGAGCGTGAACCCGGCCCGGCTGTTCACGTCGGCTGTAGTCGAGCCGACCGAGACCACCTCGGGCAGCGAGAAGCTGAAACGGGTAGCGGCATCGTCCCCCTCCTTGCAGGAGACGCACAGTGCGGCAATGCCGCAAAAAAGAAAAAGTAGCGTTTTCTTCATCTATGATACGGTAAAGTAAAAAATTCGGTCAATCCCGGTTTTTCGAGTCCATCCAGATCGTGACGGGCCCGTCATTGACCAGCGCCACCTGCATGTCGGCGCCGAAACGCCCCGTGGCGACGGATTTCCCGACCAACGCGGCGACCCGCTCGACGAAGCGTTCGTAGAGCGGCCGCGAGACGGGCTCGGGGGCCGCATGGATGTAACTCGGGCGGTTGCCCTTGCGCGTGGAAGCCTGCAGGGTGAACTGGCTGACGACAAGCACCTCGCCCCCGGTCTGCAGGAGATCGAGGTTCATCACGCCGGCCTCGTCGTCGAAGATGCGCAGGCGCACCAGTTTGCCGGCCAGATATTCCAGATCCTCGTCGGTATCTTCCGTGCCGACCCCGACGAAGACAAGCAGCCCCGCCCCGATCCGGGAACAGCACACGCCTCCGATCGTGACGGAGGCCTCGCGAACTCGCTGAATCAACAGTCTCATGGCATCACCGGTTTTCGAAATAGGCCCACAGGTTGTCGCCCGCCGGGACGGGGGCCGTCACCGACACGGGTTCGTGGCGCACCGGGTGGTCGAACTCCACGCAGCGCGAGTGGAGCGAGATGCCGCCCCCGGGCAGCGAGCGCTTCGCCCCGTACTTGAGGTCACCGCGGATCGGGCAGCCGATCTTCGACAGCTGCGCGCGGATCTGGTGATGGCGGCCGGTGAGCAACTCGATGCCCAACAGCGTATAGTGCGTCCCCACGCCGAGCGTCTCGTAGCGCAGGCGGGCCTCCTTGGCATCGCCCTTCGGGGCGTCGTAGGCCCGCGAGCGGTTGGTCTTGCCGTCGCGCAGGATGTAGTGGCGCAACTCGCCCTGCTCGGGATCGGGCGTCGCCTCGGTCAGCGCCCAGTAGACTTTTCGGATGCGCCCCTCGCGGAGCATCTCGTTGAGGCGCGTCAGCGCCTTCGAGGTCTTGGCGAAGAGCACCGCCCCGCTCACGGGACGGTCGATGCGGTGCACCACGCCGAGGAAAACCTCGCCGGGTTTGGCGTCGCGCCGCTTGATGAAGGCCTTGATCTGGTCCTCGAGGGCGCTCTCGCCCGAAGGGTCGGGCTGCACCAGGTCGCCGCAGTGTTTATTGACAATCAGCAGGTGATTGTCCTCGTAGAGAATGTCGTCGGGTGAGAACATCGTCGCAGGGTTACAACTTGAAGGTAAAGGGCAGCAGCAGCGTCGCGGAGGAGACCACCGAGGCCGTTCCGCCGCCGGACATGATCACCCGCAGGGGCGTTCCCTGCCGCCGTTCGACATCGACCAGCACCTGACGGCACTGTCCGCAGGGATAGCACTCCCGCTCGGAGGGGTCCGAAGCGATGGCCAGCGCCTCGATCGGGTCGTCGGCATGGTTGGCCTGCGCGTAGAAGAGCAGCGAACGTTCGGCGCAGAGCCCCGCAGGGAAAACCTCGCTCTCGAAGTTGCTGCCGCGGAGGATCCGCCCGCTGCGCAGACGCGCCGCAGCGCCGACCCGGAAGTGCGAATAGGCCGCATGCGCCGAAGCCGAAGCCTGCTCGGCCTCGGCGACCAGCCGGCGGTCGGGCTCCGGGAGCTCCGACAGCGCGGCGTAATGCTCGTAGTCGAAACAAATCTGCTTTACCATAAACAATGCGTTTTTGCAACCCCTGAAATTTCAGGGGAAAAGTAAACAAAGATAATACGAAAAAACGGAAAATCCGAATTCCGGTGCACTTTTCACCTCCTTTTCCCTCCGAACCGGCACAAAAAAGGCGGACGCCCCTCGTGGAGCGTCCGCCTTTGCCCGTCGGCCATCGGCCGTCATTCGAGTACGAACTTCGCCTGCACGCCGTATTCCAGCTTGATCGTCTTGAATTCAAGCGGATCCTCCTCCGCGGCACTCTCCGCATCGGCCGCAGCCTTTGCACTGCGCATCAGCACCGCATTGTCGTACATGACCGGCAGCACGTTGCTGTTCGAGTCGTAGATGTAGAAGCACTTGCCGATCGTCTGTCCGATGGCGCCGGCCATCTCTTGCGCGCTCTCCCGGGCGTTGCGCATAGCCTCCAGACGCACCTCCTGCTTGTATTTGTCCAGCTGCGAGTGGGTCACCTTCAGGATCGAAATGTTCGAGATCCCCAGGTCGTCGAGCGCCTGCCAGACCTTTGCCACCTCGCCCGACGACCCCAGCTGGAGCTGGTACTTGGCCATAGCCACCGAAGTGTTCTTCTTGAAGAACTCGCTCGAGAGGTTGGCCATCTTGAGCTGCTTCTCGACATCGACCCCGAGTTTCCGAAGCACGGCGACCATGTCGCGCTGCTGGCTCTCGACCGAGATCTTGCCCTTCGAATCGCGTTCGTTGATGACGATCTGCAGATAGAATTCATCGGGTGTCAGCTCCTTCTCGGCCCGGCCCGTGACCTGGATGTAGCTGGGATAGGCCTCCTGCATCTGTGCCGCTGCGGGGAGCGCCATCAGCGCCACGACCGCCATTGCAATCAGTTTTTTCATAATCGTTACCGTTTTTAGGGTTTTCGGAAAATTCCTTTGCAAATTAAACGCCGGAGCGGGCGGGTTACTGCGTCGGAAAGCGGGCGATTCACCCGCTGTTGCGGGCGGTTCACCCGGCAAACGGGCTTCGGGATGCGGGAAACGGAGGTCTGCACGACCCACGACGGGCCGGGAATACACTCAGCGGCGCACGAGTTTCACGACATTCTCCACGTGGTGCGTGTGGGGGAACATGTCCACCGGCTGCACGGCCTCCACGCGGTAGGCACCGTCGAGCAGCGCCAGGTCGCGGGCCTGCGTAGCGGGATTGCAGCTCACGTAGACGATCCGCCGGGGTGCGGCACGCAGGATGACCTCGATGACCGGCTCATCGACTCCCGCCCGGGGCGGATCGAGGATAATGACGTCGGGACGGCCGTTCGCCTCGACGAAACGGTCGTCGAGCACCTCCTTCATGTCACCGGCATAGAAGACCGTGTTGGCGATGCCGTTCAGTTCGGAGTTGATCTTCGCGTCGGCAATCGCCTCGGGGACGTACTCCACGCCCACGACCTTCCGGCAGCGCGCCGCACAGAAATTGGCGATGGTTCCCGTACCGGTATAGAGGTCGTAGAGGATGTCGCCGGGCTGCAGGTCGGCAAAGTCGCGCGCCACCTTGTAGAGCTCGTAGGCCTGCTCCGAATTGGTCTGGTAGAACGACTTGGGACCCACCTTGAAGCGCAACCCCTCCATCTGTTCGATGATGTGGTCCTTGCCGCGCCAGCAGACCGGATCGAGGTCGCCCACCGAGTCGTTGAGTTTCGTATTGACCACATAGAAGAGCGACGTGATCCCGGGGAAGCGCTCCGCGAGGTGGTCGAGCAGCGCGCCGATCCGTTCGCGGTCGTCGGCTCCGAAGACGACGATCACCATCACCTCCCCCGTCGAGGCCGTGCGGACGATCATGTTGCGCATGAGCCCCGTATGTTCGCGGGCGTTGTGGAACGTATAGCCGTGCTCGAGACAGTAGCGGCGGACCTCGGTGCGAATGGCGTTCGACGGTTCGGGCTGCAGCCAGCACTTGCGGATGTCGAGCACCTTGTCAAACATGTTCGGGATGTGGAACCCCACGGCGGGAGTCGCCTCGATATCGCCTCCGGCCGCCACCTCTTCGCGCGTGAGCCACCTGCGGTCGGCAAAGGTGAACTCGAGTTTGTTGCGGTAGAACTGCGTACGGGCCGAGCCGAGACAGGGTGCGATTTCGGGCAACTCGATCTTCCCGATACGCGTCAGCTGGTCGCGAACCTGCGCCGTCTTGAAGGCCAGTTGTTCGGTGTAGGGCAGGTTCTGCCACTTGCAGCCGCCGCATACGCCGAAGTGCTCGCAAAAGGGTTCGGCACGCAGCGGCGAGCGTTTCACATACTCGACGACGTAGCCCTCCATGTAGCGGCGCCGCTTCGAGCGGATCTGTACGTTCACCACATCGCCCGGCACGGTCATCGGCACGAAGACCACCACGTCCTGCCAGCGCCCCATGGCCTTGCCTTCGGCCGCGAGCGTCGTTATCTCCAACCCCTCGATCAGGGGGTAGTTTGCTTTCTTTCTTGCCATATTTCCGGTATTGTGCGGCAAAGGTAACAAAAAATCACCCGTTTCCCTCCTTTTTCCACTTCGCGCGCTGCCGGACGCCGCCGAGCCAGAAGCCCAGGGCGAAGGGGCCGCCGATCAGTACGGCGAGCGCCAGCACGACATAGAGCAGGATCCGTCCGACAAGCCCCGGCACGGCATCGAGAGCCGAACGCACGAGCTCCTCGCCCGTGGTGCGGAGCTGCCCGATGAGCGCCTCCCGCTCCTGCGTAACGTAGCCCTGCAGAGCCATCCGCTGGCGGTCGAAGAGGCCGAAAGCCTCCTCAACCGAGGCGTTCATCGTCCAGATCAGCTGCGTGACCTGTCCGTTCATCTCCTCCAGCACGCGGTCCGAGATCTCGGGCAGGTGCTCCGCCACGGCGACCATACGGCCGAAATCGCGCTCGAGCGAATCGAGCTGCGCTCCGATCTGCGAGCGGAGGCTGTCCTGCCGGAGCTGCATCTCGAGGATGTCCTTCGACCACCCGAGCGTATTGGACAATTGCTGCGTCTGCCCGCTCACGCGGTCATTGACATCGGCCAGCACCTCGGCAATCGAGCCGGTGGCATAGTTGTGCTCCACCCCGTGCTCGCGCAGGTACTCGAGCCAGGCGAGGGTCGTGTTGTCCACAGCGTCACCCTCCGGAGCGGGATGCCCGGCAAGATACTCTCCGACGAAACGCTCCATGAGCGCATAGCGCTCCTCGGGCAGCATCTGGCGGGCCAGGCGGGCGATGCGCGCATCGAGCCGGCGGGCCGTCCGCCGGGCGATGTCGCTCTGCGCGCCGAACAGAAGCGAGTCGGGCCGCGCGGCGAACGACGCGTCCATCCGCCGGCACAGCATCCAAAGGTCGGAGAGCGCCACGTCGGGGATACCCTGCATGGCGGCGGAGACCCCGGCACGCGTGGCCCGGATCTTCCACTGCACGGCGGCGATGCGCACGGCGGGATCCGACGAACGCTCGACGATCGAGTCGGCCGCTGCAGCCACCTCGCCGGCCATGTCGTAGTAGAACCCGCGGGTCATCGTCCTCAGGTTCATCTCCTCCTTCGGGAGCGGGTCGCCCGTGGCCACGGCCACCTTCAGCAGCGAACACCCGGCAAAGGCAGCCGCCACCAGAAGTGCGGCCGCCGTCCTTACGATCGTATGCATCTGCATGTCGGTATGCTTTTCTACGGATACACGCAATTACCGCTCCGCTTTGCGCAGCATCTCGCGGATGTAGCGCAGCGCCACGGGATGGCCCGCCTCGGGCATGTTGCCGTGGTCGTAGCCGTCGAACTCGAGCAGCCGCACGTCGGGATGGCCCACGATCCGCATCATGCGCCAGAAATAGGCGTTCTCCTCGTAGCGGCCGAGCATCTCCAGTTCGCGGTCGCCCGAGAGGATGAGCATCGGCGGCGCATCGGCCCGCACGTGGTTCATCGGCGCCATGTCATCGACCAGCGGCTGCGTGTCGGGCAGCCCCAGCTCGCTGCGGCGCGCGAAGTGCGTCACCGCCTGGCCGCTGTAGGGGATCAGGGCCATGAAGGCCGTATCGGGATCGATTCCGTAGGGGGCAAGCCACCGCTTGTCGAGGCCGATCATCGAGGTCAGGTAGCCGCCGGCCGAGTGCCCGGCAACAAAGATCCTCTCCGGATCACCCCCGTAAGAGGCGATGTGTTCGACAACCCACGCGGCGGCCGCAGCAGCATCCACCACACAGTCGGCCACCTTCACCTGCGGCACAAGGCGGTACTCCACGCCGACGACCGCCATGCCGTGTCCCTTCAACGCCTCGGGAATCTCGCGGCGGCCGCCCGACAGGCCTCCGCCGTGAAACCAGATGATTGTCGGAAAATCCTTCGCATCGGCCGGGAGATAGATATCCAGGCGGCACATCGAGTCGATGAGCGGGTCGCCCGACGCGGAGCGGTAGGCGATATCGCGTACCGTACGGCAGTCTCCGTCGGATGCAAGGCCCTGCAGCGAAAGGCACAGGGCGAAACAGAGAACAAGGATGAGTCGTTTCATGTGCAAGATTTTCGATTCGGGTGTTAAAGATAGGTAAAATCCCGCAAAAAGCGCTATCTTTGCGAAAGTAAACTTTCGCGGGGCGCACCGCGGACCGGACACACCCGACGGGCTCCGGAGCGCCGCCCCGCCCCCAAAAAAGAGATCCGAGACATGTTGAAAATCGCCTGCCTGCCTTTCAATCCGATACAGGAGAACACCTATGTCCTCTGGGACGAGACGAACGAATGCGTCGTGATCGACGCCGGGAACAGCTCGCCGCGCGAGGATGCCGCCCTGGACAACTTCATCGCCGAGCACGGGCTGAAACCCGTCCTGGCAGCCAACACCCACGGGCACTTCGACCATACGCTGGGCGTCGAACACCTCAAGCAGCGCTACGGAATCCCGTTCGCCCTCTCGTCGAAGGACGCATTCCTGCTCGAAAACGCCGCCACGAGCGGCTCGATCTTCGGCGTGAAGGTCGGCGCCATGCCCACCGTGGAGCGCGACCTGGACGGCGAACAGGAGATCCGCTTCGGAAAGACCTCCCTCCGCGTGCTCCGCACGCCGGGACATACGCCGGGCCACGTCGCCTTCTTCGACGAGGGGTCGAAGTCGCTCTTCACGGGCGACACGCTCTTCCGCGAGTCGATCGGCCGCACGGACCTGCCCGGAGGCGACTACTCGTGGATCATGCGCTCGATCCTCGACGTGCTCGTCCCGCTGGGCGACGAGGTACACGTCTACCCGGGCCACGGCCCCGAATCGACCATCGGCCACGAGGTGCTCTACAACCCCTTCATCGTCGAGGTGCTCAACGAGGAGGTAAACTACAAAGGCTGACCCGACCCCCGTGAAGACACTCATACACCGAATCCTCTACCGCACGCTGCCGTTCGAGGGCTACCTGCGCGCCGTAAGCCGGATGTTCTTCGTCTGGCAGCGGCTCGGCATCGGCCGCTACGCCCCCGCCACGGAGTATGTCTACCACCTCGGCCGGCTTGTCCGGCGGGGCGACACCTGCATCGACATCGGCGCCAACCTCGGCTACTATGCCCGGACAATCTCCCGCCTCACGGGTCCCGAAGGGCGGGTCTACGCCGTGGAGCCCGTGGAGCCGATCCGCCGCGTGCTGGAGCGCAACCTGCGCCGCTGCCGCAACGTCGAGATCCTCCCCTACGCGCTCGGCACCGAATCCAGAACGGTGGCCATGGGCAACGACTCGGCACGCGAGACGGGCTACTTCGGTACGGGGCAGAACTTCGTGAACGACAGCGGCCGACAGACCGACACGGCCTTCACGGCCGAGATGCGCCGCGGCAGCGAACTCTTCGCCCGGCTCGAAAGGCTCGACTTCATCAAGTGCGACATCGAGGGGTACGAGTTGGTGGTCATGCGCGAGATGCAGCCCCTGCTCGAACGTTTCCGCCCCACGGTGCTCATCGAGACGGGCGGCGCGAACCGCCCCGAGATCATCCGGCTGTTCACCGGTCTGGGATACGCAGGATACACGCTCGAACACGGACGCGAAGTGCCGCTCACCGAAGATTCAACGAAAGACATCATATTCCGCCATGCGCATTGACATCATATCCTCGGTTCCCGAACTGATGACCTCGCCCCTGAACGAGTCGATCCTCAAGCGGGCGCAGGAGAAGGGATTCGTGCAGATCGTCGTACACAACCTCCACGACTACGCACACGACCGCCGCAAGACCACCGACGACTACCCGTTCGGCGGCGAGGCGGGCATGGTCATGAAGTGCGAGCCGGTCTTCGAACTCGTCGAGAAACTCCAGAGCGAGCGGACCTACGACGAGATCATCTACACCTCGCCCGACGGCATCCGCTACGACCAGCACGAGGCCAACCGGCTCTCGACGCTCGGCAACATCATCATCCTCTGCGGCCACTACAAGGGCATCGACCACCGCATCCGCGAGCACCTCATCACGCGTGAGATCTCGATCGGAGACTACGTGCTCACGGGGGGCGAGCTGGCCGCCTGCATCATCGCCGACTCGGTCGTGCGGCTCATTCCGGGAGCGATCGGCGACGAGGCCTCGGCCCTGACCGACTCGTTCCAGGACAACCTGCTGGCCCCGCCCGTCTACACGCGGCCCGCGGAGTTCCGCGGCTGGCGGGTCCCCGACGTGCTGCTCTCGGGCAACTTCGCCCAAATCGAGAAGTGGCAGGACGAGCAGGCCTGGGAGCGCACCAAACGCCTGCGGCCCGACCTGCTCGGGGAGGAGTGACCCGACACGGACCTGCCGCAGCCGGTCTTCACGCGGGCCGGCGACACCGGAAAAGCAGAAAACCGAACCAAAGAGCGAAGAGATGAAATACTACCTCATAGCCGGGGAGCCTTCGGGCGACCTGCACGGCGCCAACCTGATCGAAGGGCTCAGAAAGGCCGATCCCGAGGCGGAGTTCCGCTTCTGGGGCGGCGACCGCATGGCCGAGGCGGGCGGCAGGCAGAACCTCCGCAAGCACTACCGCGAGACCTCGTTCTTCGGCATCGTGCAGGTGCTGAAGAACCTCCGCACGATCCGCCGCCAGATGCGCGAGTGCCGCGAGGATGTGGCCGCATGGCGACCCGATGCGCTGATCCTGATCGACTACCCGGGATTCAACATGAAGATGGCCCGCTGGGCCAGCGAGCACGGCATCCGCACGTTCTACTACATCGCCCCCAAGGTGTGGGCCTGGCGGGAGTGGCGCGTGAAGTCGATCCGGCGCTACGTGGACCGGCTCTACATCATCTTCCCTTTCGAGCGGGACTACTTCCCCCGCCACGGCATCGACCCCGTCTTCGAGGGCAACCCGCTCGTCGATGCCATCGAGGCACGGCGTCCGACGCTGCCCGACGGCGATGCATTCCGCCGCCGCAACGGGCTCGACAACCGTCCGATCATTGCCCTGGTGGCCGGCAGCCGCCGCGGCGAGATCCGCGACAACCTCCCGCTCATGGCCCGGCTGGCCGAGCGGTTCCCCGACCGGCAGTTCGTCGTAACGGGCGTACCCTGGCTCGAACGCGCGCTATACGATCGCTACATGGCCGGAACGGGCCTGCGCTATGTCTGCGACCAGACCTACGAGACCATCGCCGCGGCCGAGGCGGCCGTCGTCACCTCGGGGACGGCAACGCTCGAAACCGCCCTGCTCGGCACACCCGAGGTGGTCGTCTACCGCACGCTGTGGTTCCAGGTCAAGCTGCAGCCCTACGTGCTGAAGGTGCCCTGGGTCTCGCTCGTCAATCTCAACCTCGGTCGCGAAGCCGTGGCCGAGATCATCCAGTCGGACCTCGACGTCGCACGCGCCGAACGCGAGTTGCGCGCCATCCTCCCGGGCGGCGCGAAGCGCGGGCGGATGGAGGCCGACTTCGAGGAGCTGCGCACCGTCATCGGCGGTCCGGGAGCCAGCGAACGATTCGCCCGCCGCATGGTCGGAGAACTCAAAAAGAACCGCGCATGAAGATCATCTGTATCGGACGCAACTACCGGGCCCATGCCGAGGAGCTGCACCACGCGACAGGGCTGGCCGAGGAGGGTGCCGAACCGATCTGGTTCCTCAAGCCCGACACGGCCATGCTGCGCAACAACGACCCCTTCTACATCCCGCGTTTCTCGCAGGAGGTACACTACGAGTGTGAACTCATCGTGCGGATCAACCGTGTCGGGAAGGCCATTTCCGAGCGTTTCGCACACCGCTACTACGACGAGGTGGGGGTCGGCATCGACTTCACGGCCCGCGACCTGCAGCGACAGGCCATCGCCGAAGGGCTTCCGTGGGAGCGGGCCAAAGCCTTCGACTACTCGGCGGCCCTGCCCCCGAAGTTCCTCCGACTCGCCGACCTGGGCGGCGACGTGCAGCGCCTTCGGTTCGCCCTCGACGTGAACGGCGAACGCCGCCAGACGGGCGACACCTCCCAGATGCTTTTCACGGTGGACCGGCTCATCGCCAGCGTGTCGCAGTACATGACCCTGCGCATGGGCGACCTGCTCTTCACGGGCACCCCGGCCGGTGTGGGTCCCGTCCGCCCGGGCGACGAGCTCCGCGCCACACTCGAGGGGCACGAACTGCTCCGCTTCGATATTCGATAACCGACGCACGCCATACAACCATGTTACTCCACGAGAAACTCAAGAACTACCGCCTGTTGCTGGCATCGCAGTCGCCGCGGCGGCGCGAACTGATCGCCGGGTGCGGGCTTCCCTACGAACTCGCCCCGCGCTTCGAGTGCGAGGAGCGTTACCCGGACGGGCTTCCGGCCGAGGAGGTGCCGCTCTACCTCGCGCAGCTCAAGAGCCGGGCCTACCCCGAACCCCTCGACGAACGGGACCTCCTGCTGACGGCCGACACGGTGGTGGTGCTCGACGACGAGGTGCTCGGCAAGCCCCGCGACCGCCAGGAGGCCGCGGAGATGCTCCGCCGTCTCTCGGGCCGCCGACACACGGTCGTCACGGGCGTGGCCTTCCGCACCGCCTCGCGGCAGCACGCCTTCGAGGCCCGCACCGACGTCTGGTTCCGCGCCCTCGATCAGGAGGAGATCGACTACTACGTCGATGCGTTCCGCCCCTTCGACAAGGCCGGATCGTACGGCATCCAGGAGTGGATCGGATATGCCGCCATCGAACGCATCGAGGGATCGTTCTACAACGTCATGGGGCTGCCCATACAGAAAGTCTATGTCGAACTGAACCAATTCATAAACCCATGAAACGCACGCTGCTGACCCTGCTTGCCGCCCTCGCGATGCTGCCCGCACTGGCAGACGAGGGCATGTGGCTCCCGAGCCTCATCTCCGAGCGCATCGACGACATGCGCTCGAAAGGATTCCGCCTGACGGCCGAAGACATCTACTCGATCAACCAAGCCTCGATGAAGGACGCCGTGGTGCTCTTCGACGGCGGCTGTACGGGAGAACTCGTCTCGCCCGAAGGCCTGCTGCTTACCAATCACCACTGCGGCTACGACGCCATCCAGCGCCACTCGACCGTCGAGCACGACTACCTCACCCACGGCTTCTGGGCCATGTCCCGGGCCGAGGAGCTGCCCAACGAAGGGCTCAACGTCCGTTTCCTGGTACGCATGGAGGAGGTGACGGAGCAACTGGCGGCCGGCGAGACCGCCGAGGAGCTGATCCGCAAGGCCGAAGCCGAGGGCTACAAGGCCTCCGTCGAGCAGATGTACTACGGCAACCAGCAGTTCCTGTTCGTCTACGAGCAGTTCGATGACGTCCGTCTGGTGGCCGCACCTCCCTCGTCGATCGGCAAGTTCGGCGGCGATACCGACAACTGGATCTGGCCCCGCCACACGGGCGACTTCTCCGTATTCCGCATCTATGCATCGAAGGAGAACAAGCCGGCGGCCTACTCGCCCGACAACGTCCCCTACCGCCCGAAGAAGTTCTTCACCATCTCGACCCGGGGCATCGCGGAGGGCGACTTCACGATGATCTACGGATTCCCGGGCAACACGCAGGAGTACATCCTCTCGGATGCCGTGCGCTACATCGCCGAGCGCTCGGACCCGGCCAAGATCGCCATCCGCGACGGCCGACTCGGGATCATCGCCGAGGCCCAGGCCTCGGACCCTGCGCTGCGGATCCACTACGCCGCCAAGCATGCGACGATCGCCAACGCCTGGAAGAAGTGGCAGGGCGAGGTGCTCGGCATCACGCGCCGCGGCACCGTCGCCTCGAAAAAGGCCTACGAGGAGGCATTCGACCGCTGGGCGCAGGACAAGCCCGAATACCGCCGCGTGGTGAGCGACCTCAAGGCCGAATATGCCCGGATCATGGATCCCTACTTCGCCCGCGAGATCACGCTCGAGACCCTTGCCGCGCTGCCGGGCAAATACACCCCCGAGGAGCGGGCCGAGGAGCTCTTCGCTCGCCGTGAGCCGACCGAACGGGCCCTGTGGCGCTACCTCTTCGGCGAATACGCCCGCCGCTGCCCGGCCGAATACCAGGTCCCGACGTTCCTCGACGGCGTGGCCGAATACGGATCGCCCGAGGCCTATGCCGAACAGGTTTTCCAACAGGTATGGAGCGGCAGCGACACCACGGCCGTCAATACCCTGCGCCGCGACACGAAGCGCATGCAGGAGCACATCGTCTGGATGCTGGGGACCAAGTCGCTGCGCAACCTCACGAGCAGCCGCCTCAACGCACTCTACACGACCTACATCCGGGGGCTGCGCGAATGGGACGGCGAGCGGGCCTTCTACCCCGACGCCAACCTGACGCTGCGCGTGGCCTACGGCTCGATCGCCGGCTATGAGTATGCCGACGGCGAGTACCACAAGCCACTGACGACCCTCGACGGCATCATCGCCAAGGACAACCCCGAGATCTACGACTACGACATCCCGCAGGCGCTGCGCGACCTCTACGCATCGAAGGAGTACGGACGCTGGGCAACGGAGATCGACGGACGCCGCACGGTGCCGGTCTGCTTCCTGGCCTCGAACCACACCACGGGCGGCAACTCGGGATCTCCGGTGCTGAATGCCCGCGGCGAACTGGTGGGCATCAACTTCGACCGCACGTGGCGCTCGACGATGAGCGATATCGCCTTCGACCCCTCGATCTGCCGCAACATCGGTGTCGATATCCGCTACGTGCTCTTCGTCATCGACCGCATCGGCGGGGCCGGCTATCTGCTCGACGAGATGAAGTTCAGCGGGAAAAAGTGACAATTTTGGAATTTTTCACTATATTGTCCCGGCAAACCTATTAAACAGGACATGCTATGAGACATTTCGATGCATTTGTGAGATGGACGGCAGCACTGCTGCTGACGGTTCTGTCGATTGCCTGCGGCAAGGACAAGACCACGACGACGGAGGGATCGGCAATCACCGGAGGCTCCTGGAGCCAGACCGAAACCATTGAGGCCGCCGGGGCACAGAAGGATTTTTCGTTCACGGCCCGCGGACAGTGGAGCGCGCAGAGCGACAACCCCGACTGGTGCGAGGTGCTGACCCCCTCGGGAGACAAAGGCGCCGCAACGCTGCGGATCGACGTAGCCGAGAACAGCAGCGAAAGCCCGCGTTCCGCCATCATCCGGATCTCGGTGGGCAGCACCACGGAGAGCTTCAAGATCCTCCAGAAGGGTACGGCCGGAGCTCCCGAGATCAACGTGCTGGTGGACGAGGTGCTGGCGGCATACTATCTGTGGAACGAGGAGTACCGGGCGCTTGACCGCGACCTGTCGCTGCCCTATAACGGGGTCTACGACAACTTCGTATACCATACGCTGATGAGCATGGAGACCAACACGCTCGACAAGAAATACAACGAGCGTTACGGGGAATACCACATCTACTCCTACCTCTCGCGAACCCCCTCATCTGGACAGAGAAGCGCCGCGACACGCAGCGGTGTAAACCACGGTGTCGAGAAGGACGACCCCGTGCCGAGTTTCGGTATCGGCAACTACGCCCTCGTGTCGTTTATAGACCAGTCGGGACGGCCAACAGGGCAAATCGGGCTCACGCTGTTGAGTATCATCCCCGAATCGCCGCTGGCCAAGGCCGGATTCCGCCGCGGCGACATCATCGCCACGATCGACGGCAAAACCCCGACCGAGCAGACCTACGCCACGGAGTTCACGCGCCTGATCGCCCCCTCGGAGGGGCTGAAGGTCTCGCTCACCAAGAACGAGGAGAACGCACAGCCGATCGAGGTCACGTCGGTAAGGCTGGACCCCACGCCGATCATCCGCGCCGAGGTACTTGAGGGTACGCACGTCGGATACATCGTCTACGACAGTTTCGACGCCGCCTACGACAACGACCTGCTGGCCGCCATCAAGAGCCTCAAGGAGGCCGGCATCACCGATCTGGTGCTCGACCTGCGCAACAACGGCGGAGGACACGTCATCACCTCGAACATGCTCTCGACCTGCATCGGAGGCAGCGCATGCCAGGACCGCGTCTACCAGTACTACCGCTACAACGACGAGCGGATGGCCGACTGGAAACAGACCTCCGAAACGTTCGGCATGAGCTATGACCAGACGGAGAAGCTCTTCTTCGAGAAGTTCTACTACTCGAACTACTACGGCGTCTCGCTGGCAAACTATGCCCTGAACCTCAGCCGGCTCTATGTCCTCGTCAGCGACGGTACGGCATCGGCAAGCGAGGCGGTCATCAACAGTCTGAAGGGCATCGGACTTCCCGTGACGCTCATCGGCTCGAAGACCAACGGCAAGAACGTCGGCATGAATGTCTTCACGTGGAACAACATCGAAGGATACGACTATGAATTCGCCCCGATCTCGTTCCAGGGCTACAACGCCCAGAAGCAGTCGGTGGATCCGAAGGGCATCACTCCCGACTACGCGGTCAGCGAGACGGCTTCGGGAGGATGGTACGTGGATTTCGGTCCCGACGAGCCGCTCGTGCACAAGGCCCTCGAACTGATTGGCGCAGCCGACGCATCGGCAACGACCCGCAGCGTGAAATCCGTCGGCGCGGTTCAACGCGGAGGCATCCGGCAGGCCATCGAACGGCCGAACGGCATGATCCGCACGATCGACCCGAAAGAGATGTAACGCATTGCATTACACGCATATTACGGAAACGACCCCGAATATCGGGGTCGTTTTTTTACTGCAAACCGAAACTTTATGGGCCCGAAAATTTGGTGAATAGAAATTTATGTTCTATATTTGCACTCCGAAAGTCAATCAGTATGGCTTTCAAGCGTACAGGCCCAGGTGGTGAAATTGGTAGACACGCTACTTTGAGGGGGTAGTGAACAATTGCGTTCGTGCAAGTTCGAGTCTTGTCCTGGGCACCAGAAACCGCGTCAGACGAAAGTTTGACGCGGTTTTTCATTTTCCGTGTCCGCAATTCTGATGCAAAAAATTCATCAATCATCCATCAGGATCCAAGAAGTCAGCATAAAGAGCCTATCCAACTTGAACAAAACCGTTCAATTAATTTGTAATTTTTATTTTGTCTGCTGTGTTCGCAATTTGTCCACATTTTCAATGAAGTCGATTTTATATTGCAGTTTCCTATCAGACTTCAAACTTGACAAAAGTTATTTTTATTTTGGCAAAGGGGTGTAATAATAAAAACGTGGATGAAACCATTGAATGCACAAAACCAAACTGACGTGAATTTTGCTGATGGACATTTAAAGTATCTCCCGTCTCGACCATTTCAAAAAAGATGGCTCGATTTTGCCAAATTGATATTTTGGAAGATTCAGTCTTCGTCCGGATCGGTCCGAGGACAAGAGATCTCAAGTATCGTTTCTCGGAACTAGGCAGCAAACAAGCATGTCTAACCCTTGAAATACGAAAAAATGCTTGGCGGACTGAATCTGGATGCAAATTCCTTAAGTTGATACCAAAGCCGTTCAACGTATTGATGGTGATGACTTATCGAGAGACGGGAGCAATTTGGACCGACGGACTTCAATAACTTGTCACAAGAGAACATATTATCGCGATAGATGCGCTGTCTAAACTTCAATCCTTGGGGTTTCGGAACTATCGCCACCGAATGAGCCTTATTGATTCATGAGGGACTTGCCGTATGCCTTGCGGCCTCGGATATCATCGCATGGAGGTTATATACCAATATGCAGCAAGGTCTCCCTCAGCTTCAATGGCTTTGAGTGAATATTGCCCATGGCCACACCCCGGGCGTAGATTTCTTTGGCATGGCAAAGGACCGAAGTATCCTCCAGGCGTTGCAGACGATGATAAGATTATAGTTCAATGCGAAATAGTCTGCATCGAGGTTGTGGACCCGACAAAATTAGAACTTCCAGATAAAACATTCGGTCGCTTTTTCATAGTCTAGCTCGTAGCTTAAGTTCCATTGAAGAGGACCGCGGTATTAGCACCCCTCTGCCCCACAGATATCCGTCGTTGATGGAGAAATACCTGAACAACATAGACCAATGCTGTGAGTCAGCCATAAGAGAACGCGTCACATGCGCTGTCCGGCAGCAGGGTGACCGATGTCAGGCCTTTGCTCCGGTCGGTGCAGACAAGGATTTGTTGCACATAACATCAAAATTGACCTGCGGCATTCCGGGAACACTACGGGCAACCCTGTTCCAAATACCTGTATGAAAAGTATTATTGCCGTTTGAGGTACATGGCAATGATCGACAATTTGTTTGAGGCCAGCAGCCGCGGCAATCTGTACTGCAATCGAATTCTGTCAATTTGTTTTTGCGAAAGTTTTGCGAACCGCCCCCCCCAAAAAGGCATGTAAAATACGAAAGAAATACAAGGTCCCGAATGACAAACATCATCGCACAGCGGAAGCGAACATAAAAAGAGTCCGAAAATATCGGGCTCTTTTTATCTAAAAATCGTATTGTCAGATTCTGTCGGTTTTATTTGCGAACCTTTGCTGTCTGTTTGCTGCAAAGTATCAACTGATACCGATGCGTTGCAGGCTGGTTGAGATCGTACAGCGAATTCCCGAGATCTCGAAGCCGGGCATACAGCTCGGCCTGCCGTAACTTATTCATAATATAATAGTCATAAATGCCCGCGAGCCATGATTCCGGATCGGCATCCCGTCTTGTTTGGGCGGCGCGCACTCGCTCCTCCGCGGATGCCGTTTCAGAAAGGTCCTGAAGCAGCAGGTAATCGACCATGGCCAACAATCGATAGTCGTTATACTGTTGCCAGAATGCAGCACACCGTGCGGCGACCTGTGTGGCCTGTTTGTACTGCGGGGTTACGGTATTGAGTGCCAGATTGACCCCTGCGTGGAGTTCCTCCGACGAATAACGGCCGACCGGTATAGAATCAATCGTCAGTAGATATTCTCCCTCCGGCAACGAATTGATGGTAAGCATCTCACGATTAAGCTCCTCATTGAAGTGAATGTAGCGGTTCGCATCCGCAATCAGCGAATCCATCGGGTAAGGCAGCGCCTTTTCCAATACATCGAATTCGATGACGCCGTTTTTCCGCACAAGCCGGGAGACCTCGGCGTTGTAGGATTTCAGTATGACGTTCTTTCGGCCATCAATGCGGACATCCGATACGTAGGCTGATTCGCCAACGTCCTGCAGGAACCGGTATGCCATGACATATCCTCCCAGCTGGAGCGGATGAACCCGGTCACTGCTAATGACCGTCCGTGTCGGATCATCGAGCTGCATAGCCCGGTTCACATCGTTGGTCTCGCGCCACATATCGACGATACGGGCATCGTACGCGGGAACCGTCCGTTTCAGGTATTCTCCAAAAGTGTAGAGGGCATCATTCGTACCCTTGAAGTTCATCGTTTCGTTGCAGACAGTCTGATCGTAGATCGAAGGGGTGAAGACAACCAGTTCGCGTACTGCTGGACGAAGTTCCTTAAGGACTCGGTCGATATTCGTTTTGTAATTTTCGTATCTGCGGATGATCTCCGCTGCCTTTTCCCAGGACGAAAGCATACAGGTATCAGCATAGAGCGTCATGCCGGCATCGTTCATTCCGATCATCAGAATTGCCACGGTAGGCCCATTAGCCAAAATGTCGGAATCCATCCGGCGGATGAGGCCGTCGGCAGTGTCTCCTGCAATACCCAGATTGAAGAAATCCACTTTCATCGACGGATATCGTGTCAGGTAATAGCGCGTGATGTAGTTGTTATAGTGCCCTCCATGCGTGATGCTGTTGCCGATGAAATTAACGCGATCACCTGCCCGCAACAGGGGCGATTGTTGGTCATCGGCAGCGAATCCGTTCCAGAAAATAGTTATCAGTAGCGTGAAAAGGAATAGTTTTTTGTCCATTTTACAGCGTATTTCGGATGGTGTATGGCGAGATGGAGCTCAGAGGCCCCATCCCACCTGTTCCCAATCAATCGATGTAGTTGTTCATGTCGAGTTCGTTCAGCGGAATCGGCAGATGTTCCGGAATATCGGATAACATCCGACCACACTCCTCCTCCAGCTGGGTTTTCAGATTGATTTTCCCGTTTCGGCTCCACCGTAGCAGGTCAAACCAGTGGTGTTGCTCGAATGCGAGTTCCAGATAACGTTCTCGCTTCAACAACTCGAATGTCTCCTCCGCGGAGAATTTGCCACGATAGGCTTCGGCACCGATGGCCGGACGCGTACGTACCTCGTTGATCAGATCCAAACAGCCCGAAGCGTCATTTTCTGCTCCGAAAAGCCGGCATTCAGCCAAAAGCAATTTGACATCGCACAAACGGGTCCAGATCGTGGAGTTGTATCCACAGTTGATCTCGGTGATTCCAAACGTGGAGATTGGGTATGCGAATTCATGAGGCATGTATTTTTTCAGCGAATAACCTGTATTGGGCTTTTGCGGATCAAACTCCGAGTAACATGTCCATTCGCCCCCCGCAAAGTCCCTGTCGCCGAGCCATGAGCCGTCGCCGATCTCCCGGCCGCCGTAGAAACTTAACGCGGCTCGAGGATCCAAATAACCGGATGTGCCATTCGGAATGTCATAGACGAACCGTTCGGCTGCGCCCGGTTGCACACACCCGTCCGAGAGATTCCAATCAAGCAGAACAGTCGGCGAATAAAAGTTGATGCGGCAGTTCGTCGAGTTGGGCCCCATCATTTCATAATAAATGTCTCCGACGTAGTACATCCACGAAAGAGCATGCTCCGGATTGGCCTGATGGATCGTCTGCATGATGATCTCCGGATTGGTTCTGTTATCATTTGCAGAGAAAAGGGCATAGAAGTCAGGAGCATAACTGAAACCGCCAGCCACAGCCTCCTCGAGCAACGGTTTCGCGCTGTCCCAGTCGCCCTGATACATATAATACTTGGCCAGATAGACCATGGCTGCATACTTCGTGATGCGTCCCGTATTGTCGTGCTCCTCCCACGAGTCGGGAAGCATGGCAATGGCATCCCTGAACTCGGGAATGATGATCTCGCTTTCGATCGTCTCTACGGGAGAAAGCGGTTTGACTGGTTTGTCGAGGATATCCTCTGCACTCATGTGCATTGGTACGTCTCCGTATAACTGTACGAGGTGCATGTATGCAAAGGCCCGGAAAAACTTGCATTCGCCGATCATGTGATCTCTCAACAGTTTGCTCTCCTGGTCGATGTAATTTGACGGATCGAGTTTTTCAAGTTGCTGCATGGCGAAAGAAGCACGCCAAACATGACGGAAGAGCGTACGCCAAATGTGTTCGTTGATCGGATCGTTGTCATCAATGGCATAGGTGTTGAAATGATTGACCGTCGGCAGCGATTCCGGATAGAGCCACATCTCCTGGGCCAACCCGTCGAGGGCGTGGAACCAGTATTTGTCGAGACCGTTGTATATTAGATTCGCATATGTTGCGGCTACAGCTTCCTGACAGGTGTTCAGAGAATTATAGTAGTTGTCTCCGTTGAAGTTCTGAGGGTCGTCGAGATCGACGATGTCCACGCTGCACGATGTGCCAAAAAGGATGATTGGAAGCAGCAGAATCCTGTATATTGATTTTTTCATGACATTGTTGTTTTTGAAACTCTATTTGAATGCAATCTGAACCCCCAACAAGTAGGTCCGTGGAGTGGGGAAATTGTTCATTTGTCCAGCAATGTTACGTTGGAGATTGTACGACATGGCATCACCTGCGCCCATGCTGGACGATGCTCCGAGTTCGGGGTCATATCCCTCGAAATTGGTGAAACAGAATGCGTTCTGGACAGACGTATAGACACGGATGTTGTCGAAATACTTGTTTTCCTTGAATCTGAACGTGTATCCGAGCGTGATATTCCGTATCTTCAGATAGTTGCCGCTCGAAATGTATCGGTCGGACATGCGGTTGTTACGGTTCGGGTCACTGCTCGTAGCGCGGGGTACTGAAGTTACGTCACCTTCTTTCCGCCATCTTTTCAGCACGTCCGTCGATGCGTTGGATGTGTATTTCATGGCATCGAGAATGTGATTGAAGTTATTGTAAATATCGACACCTGCTACGCCTGCACCTCCGATTGAGAAGTCAAACTGTTTATAATATAGGTTAATGTTGAAACCGTAGGTGTATTTCGGAATGGAATTGCCGATGATGGTACGGTCTCCGTTGTCATCGATGGTGTTGTTGTTGTCCAGATCCTTGAAGGCCAGATCACCGGGACTGGCAGCATTCTCTCCCGTGAGTCCGAACTTCGCATTGTAGGCATCAGCTTCAGCCTGCGTCGAAAGCACTTTATCCACGACATATCCGTAGAAGGCGCCGATGGGCGAGCCCACTTGAGTGATTGTGGCGTAGAAACTTTCCGGATTCTGGAAATTACCGCCCAAAATAGGTTGTCCCTTACCCAGCGATGTCACTTCATTATGAACGTATCCGAAAACACCTGACACCGAATAGCGGAAATCCTTTCCGATCGAACCATTATACCCTAACGAAATGTCTATGCCCTTGTTACGCACGGAGGCAGCATTAGACATTGGGCCGACGTCGAGACCCGATGAGCCGGCAATGGGAACCCGGACGAGCAGATCGCGTGTGTCACGCAGGTAGAGGTCCACCGAAGCCGTAAAGCGATTCTGCCACATGCTCAGATCGACACCGACATTGTAGGATTCAGATTCCTCCCATTTGATGTCCGGAGAAGGCATGGTTACGGAGGTTGTACCCTGATACCATGATGATCCCCAGTAGGTAGAGCATCCCGTAGTGCCGAAATTTCCAAGATATCCCTGGTGCAGAATATTTTGGTATTGGTAGGAGGGTATGCGGTCATTGCCCGACAGTCCCCAACTGAAACGCAATTTGAGTTGATCGATGCTACGCACCTCCTTTAAAAACGATTCTTCGTTGATCTTCCATGCAACGGCTGCTGAGGGGAAGTGTCCCCACCGGTTTTTGGGTCCGAAGTTCGGTGATGCGTCTTGACGGTAGTTAAACGTGAACAGATAGCGGTTCTTAAACGAATAGTTAATACGTCCGAAATAGGAGAGGTAGGCATTCTTCGTGATGGATTCGTTATTGACAACCGAGACCGGTGTCTTGGTAACCATCAACACGTCGTAGGTAGTCCAGGGAACAGTTGTCGATCCTTGTCCCAGAGCACCGAGGCCGTAGGCGTCATTAAATTTGGCGATTTGGCTTGACATGCCGACCATTACCGAGATGTTGTGATTTTCGTTGAACTGTTTATCATAAGTGATGTAATTTTCCCATGTCGAGGACTGTGCCCAACTGAGATTTTTGGTCAATTGGGCCGGCTGCGGAGTTCCGGCATTTTCGTAATATTTGTTCCAGTTCTGAGCATAGGAGGACGATTGCGTGTAAATCAGCTGCGATCTCAATTTGAGCCCGGTCAGCGGTTCCACTTCTACATAGAGCTGATCCTGGATGACAGAGGCCTTGTTAGTTGCATGGCGCGTGAAGAGTTCCGGCAGCGGGTTGTAGGCATTTTGTCCTTCTATCTCCCTGATGGCATGGGTATACCCCCAAGAATTCTCCGAATCGTAGAGCGACAGATAAGGCTGGAACTGTAGGGCCGACATCAGCGAGTTGCCGTATCCGATGAATGGTACACCCTCGATATCGGAACGGGTCAAGGTAAGGTTGTTGCCGATTTTCAGAATGTCGTGCCACTTATATTCCGTATTGGAAGAGATGTTGAATTTCTGGTAGTTGTAGCCTTTGATGATAGCATCTTGATTCTGATATCCGGCCGAGAAACTGTAGGTTACTTTCTGGCCGCCTCCACTAACGTTAATATGGTACTCCTGCTGCAGCGCCTTGCGGAAGATCGCATCTTGAATATCGTTTCTTGTAACACGACCCCATTCTTCCGTATAACCGAGGCCTCCTTCCGATACGGGAACAAAACGTTTGGCTGACGCCGTGAGGTAGAGAGGATCGATCTCCTTGGCGAGATCCATGAATTGGTCGGCATTGAGCATGTCAAGCTGTTTGGGAGTCTCCGAAAATCCGACATAGGCATTGAACGTCACTTTCGGTGCTCCGGTCTTGCCGCGGTGTGTCGTTACGAGCACGACACCATTCGCAGCTCGTGCACCGTAGATGGCTGTTGCCGAGGCATCCTTGAGAATCTCGATGGATTCGATATCGTAGGCATTTACAGCCGAGAAATCACCCGGCATACCATCGATGATATATAGTGGATCGGAATTGTAGAATGTTCCTGTTCCGCGAATGTGGATCTTGGTTCCAGAGCCCGGTAATCCGTTGTTGTTTGTTACAGAGACGCCGGCAATCCGACCCTGAATCATCTGCCCGACATCTGTTACGGAAACATCGCCGATGTCACTGGACTTGATTGATCCGACGGCACCTGTTAGGTCCTTTTTCTTGACGGTGCCATAACCGACGATTACCACTTCGTCCAGCAGCGAGACGTCTTCTTCAAGTACGATCGGAGCGTTACCGAGTTCCGACACGGGCAGTTCGACGGACTTGTAGCCCATATAAGAAATCGACAGGATGTCTCCAGGTGTTATTTCGATCTGGAATCCGCCTTCCAGATTCGTACTGACTCCTTGGGTCGTCCCTTTGATGATGACCGATACGCCGACAAGCGGCATACCCTTCGTGTTGATCACCTGTCCGTTGACTGTTCCCGTTTCCTGGGCCAATGCGGAACCGTAAGGTACAGCGAGCATGCACCACAAACATGCCAAACTGTACAACCATTTTCGTAATGTAAAGGTTTTCATGGTATTTAGTTTTAGAGGTTGGCTTGGATAGATAATTGTTTATTTGTTCAATACGGGTGTAGAAACTGCGTCTGGTTCGTCCGATGGCAGACTCAACAAGGTGTATTCGTTGTCAAGTTCCGGCATATTCTCTACTTGTGCGATCACTTTAAATCTACGGTTCTTCATCGAGGGTAGGATCATACGTCCTTCGGGACCGGCGATGTTTTCATTGGGATTCAGTGTTTCGGGCTTCCAACTCAACAACTCGGTTCGTTTGCCGTCGATCTCGACATAAAGGTGGACCGTACCGATATGCGAGGTAGCATAACGGTCGTTCAGAATCCATACCTGAGCGAAAAACGGCTCGCCCTGTTTCCATTCGAAACGACTGAAACGGACGCTTGCGCAGATGGGACGGCAGGAGCCGGCCACGGCGTCATAGGCAGGTTTCGGGATGTCCGGATAGACAATCAGCGAATTATTCGCTGCTGCTGGCCAGGGCTCGTTATAGCACCAGTTCAGCGCCATCGAGCAGTAAGGCTTTTGCCGACGCGCCTCCTCGAAGATCGCCTTGTAGCCTTCGCTCTGCAGCAGTTGGCTTTGTTCGATCAACTCTTCGAGTGATGAGGCTTTCCCGAAATAATGTTCGAGGATGTCGGGCGCCAGCCACGTGTCTCCGACCCAAGCATTGAAAGCATGGTGATCTTCCCAAGGCGTTCCGGCCTTCGGCGTCGAGAGATACTCCAGGGGGATGATCTGTTTGAGAACCTCCATCGGCGACATGCCCGGCACGCCGAACTCCGTATAAGCCGTACAGTGAGCGTTGTTCATCAATTCGTAGACCTCCTTACCGTCAGGTGTGCGGAACAGGTAATAGCCATGTCCCATTCCCATGATCGGAGAAGTCGGGTTGTAGGGCGTATGCGGATCGAGATCGAGGCAGACGGCGTTAAGCAACCGCAGAGCCAGAGACTGGTCCGTCATGCCGGACCAACTGTTAAACAGTTCGTTGCCGCCACACCACAGACCGAGACACGGGTGTTTGCGTAGTCGTTTGACAATCGACGAAGCCTCCTGTTTCAAAACGGAAAGATAGTGCGGGTCGTCTGGATAGTTGTTGCACGCCAGCGGAAATTCCTCCCAAACGAGCATGCCCAAGCTGTCGCAGACCTCAAAGAACCGCTCTTTGTTGACAATGCCGCCTCCCCAGACACGAAACATGTTCATATTGGCTTTGACTCCCATGGAAACCAGCCGCTCGTAACGTTCGTCTGTAATGATACCCGGAAATATCTCCGGATTGACCCAGTTGGAACCTTTTGCGAAAATTCTGCGACCGTTGAGTTCGACCTGGGCTGGAGGAACGCTTCGAGACTTGGGCGATTCGGGATGCTCCTCCCAGGCACCCTCGTTCATGACCAGTCTCACGCGCCGGAATCCCACCTTGTCGCTCACACGCTGCAGCATCTTACCGTCATTATCAAACATCTCGAAAATCGACGTGTAGAGATAGGGACTGCCGTGGTCGTGCGTCCACCACAGTTGCGGTTGCTCAAGAGTGATGCCCGGTCTGATTAACCGGTCGTGCATCAGACCTGAAGCCGTCGCTGCCACACGGCCTGCGGCATCCTCGAGCCGCCAACGAAAACTTTTTCCACCGGAATGGCAGGCCTGCACCTCGAGCATAATCTCCGCGCAGGTGAGTTCCTCGTTCAGTGTGTAGTTGACATAAACGTCATCAACGTGGCTTTCATGGCGTATCTCGAGACCCGTTTCATCCCAGATACCCAGAGGAATGAGGCGCGGATGCCAGTCCCACTGGTAGCTGACGGCCGGTTTAACGACACTCGACGCCTGCGTGCGGTCCTGCGGACTGGCGTGCCTTTTGGGTACAGGATAGATCAGAATACGCAATTCGTTGTCGCCGTCGGTCAATTTGTCGGTCAAATCGAGCGCGACCGGTGTGAACATCCCCTCCTGTTTGTGGATGCGGAGTCCGTTCAGGAGGATTTCAAACTCGTAGTCGATACCCTTCGATACAAACCAGAGCCGTTCATCCGGAGCCATGTCCGGTCGTTGAAATCGCGTCTGGTAAGTATAGTAGAGATCCTCCATCCAGCCGTATCGTTTGTAGTTATCCGAAACGAGGTACGACGGGTAGTTCTCACTGCGGGCGATATCGAGCTGAACAGCCCCCGGCACAACGGCGGAGACGTATTTCAGGGGTGGGACGTCCTTGTATTCCGAATATCCCACCTTCCATTTCAAGGTCGGAGCGGCTCCCATGGCTGTCAATTGAACGAGCATGCAGAAGATGAGCAAAACAATATGGTACCGAGGTTTCATCGTCTTGTTTTTTTCGTGTAGGTTTCAAACCATCGAGCCATTTCAACGTCGTCCGCTTTTCGGTATGGCCAGCCGTGGCCGTAGCCCTCCACAACTATCAACTTGTGCGGAATTCCCATCTCTTCGAGCTTTTCCATCAAGCGAGGAGCCTGACTGAAGGGTACGAGCTGGTCGGTGGTGCCGTGAAATACCAGAATCGGAGGCGTCTGGCTGTCGATGTGCTGATAGGGAGATGACTCCTCGAGAATGCGCAACTGTTCTTCGCGCGGCGTTTTACGGATATCGAAGAAGGCTGGAACAAAAATCGAGTCGATCGGGAAATCCGCAAAAGTCTCACCGGGACCGGAGAAATCCACCAGATCTACGGGCGGGAAGAAACAAGCCACGGCCTGCACACGGCTGGATTCCAGTTCCACGGGATCAATTGCCTGGTCCGAAGTCATTTCATGCGCTTTGCGGTATTGTACCTCATTGATGGCGTCCGTCCCGAATACACCGACTGCGATGGAGAGATGTCCTCCGGAACTGATGCCAGTCGTACAAAACCGCTGCGGGTCTACGCCAAAGTCGTCGCAGTGGTGACGCACGAAACGGATGGCACGCTGTATTTGACCGATGATCTCATGAACCTTGTAGCGGGGTTGCGATCCGTGCGAGACAAGGAAAACGGTCATGCCGCGGTCGGTGAAGACCTTGTAATCCTTTTCGTCGCAGGCTGCGGCATTGAACGACACCCAACCTCCGCTGACCATACGGAATACCGCAATGCCGTTCTGATGTTCGGGAATGAGTACGTCCATGACCAACGCGGCTCCGTCGCAATGTCCGTAGACAACATCCGACAACCGTTTGACCTTAGCCGATCCGATGGTCGGAAGGGCCGTCAATATAATCCAAAGAAGGAGAATGACTCTTTTCATGATGCATGCTTATTTTTGTCCGTAATATTTTCTAAACAGGGATGTGAAGGTGCAGGGATCGACGACTTCCACCGCAAGGTCCGGCCGAAGCCGCTTGAGCCGCTCAATGCTCTCAATAACCTCCGAAGGCGTCGTCCAGACGATACGGAACATATGGAACGAGGTCCTGCCGCCATCCTCGGCCGGAATGCACCGCGACATCAGTTCGGCACACTCCTCGGGTTCGGGCAACCCTCCCGTATCGTTGTGTAGTGTCAGCACGGGCATACCTTTGTACAAATGCGGTTCGGGGCCCAAGTTTTCCTGTATATGCCGGTTCGTGTGGAAATCGTAGACGATTGTAGCCAAACCGTCCGGTGAAAATCGGGAGAACGCCTCCTTGACATGCTCTGACGGAGCTTTCCAATCGAGCACCATCGGAGACCAGGACATGTCGAGCCGTCGGTAGAATTTCCGATTGTGCCGGATAAACAATGGCAGGTGTTCGGGGCGGATACGACTCGGATTCATATATCCGGCCGCACTGGCATCAGCGCCGAACCAGTCCTTGTCGGATGCCGTGCGGTAGAGATGTTCGATGATGTCCGGGTAGGTCTCCGACAAATTCGGGTTAATGCCCCAAATGAAGGGCATGCTGCCACGTGCGGAATCTGCCCAAAACTTCGGGAGAAATTCATAGAGCGGAGTGGTCGAATCGTAGTCAGCCATGAGGATGCAGACGTATGTCTTCTTCTCGACCGGCCGCTCCGGTACGGGGCGCTGTTGCCGCAGGCGTCCGTTTGGAGCCTGACTGTGAAACGACTGGTTATAACAGTTCCCGGCAACTGTGTTCTGGTAGCAGTTGTAGGGGCTCATGAGCCAGACCGACTCCCATTCGGTCGGTACGGGGTCGTGACTGCTCGGATGATCCTCCGTGTTCGCATATTTCGAGAAGGCGAAAAAACCCGATATTTCCGTCATTATCCGGCCTTTCGTCTGTTTCAGGTTCTCCTCAAGGATGGCCTTGTAGGTCGCAAGGTCCGTTCCGATCGGTTGTGCCGGATCGTCCTGCGGCACCTCGTCGCCCCACGGGGAGAGGTCGAAAACGAATGCGGCGTTTTTGACGGCCCAGTCCCGTACAACGACGTAGTCCACAATACCGCGCTGGCGAGTCGAATAGGCATCTTCACAGATGAACAATCGGTGTTTGTCGCACAATCCCTTGCTCAGGTAGTTGTCGATCGCCCAACGGTAGGCGTCGTTTTTAGCGCTACCCGTCATGGCTCCCGTGAACATGCCCCGAAAATCCCGGAGCACGGGCAACGCCCAACGCTCAAGGTATTGTGCTGCAAATTCGGGGCTCATTACAATTCCTCGCTCCACGCCGGCAACAGTAGTTGCTACGTTGAGTGTCGCAGGAACTGTTGGATCCCATATGACAGCCCCGGCAACCTGGTTACGAACCCGTTCAAACAGAGAGTCCAGATCGGCGACATGTTCCGTCGTTCGGTTCTCGAGCCAATAGCCTGCCCCTAAAAAGAGTTGCAGCCAGTAGGCGGGCTGTGGAGACAACTCAGAAAGAACGTACATCTCCGCACCCTTCCGGTTATACAGTCCCTGCATGCAGGCGACCGCTACCGCCTCGTCGTAGAGAGCGCATCGGTCGTCCTGCGAACAGAGTGTATACACCAGAATCGGCTGTCCGGAGCAAATGCGGATTCCCAGGCAGAAGATACAGGTCAATATGGCAAAACACAGTCGTTTCATAACGTTTTTGCTATTTTGACAGCCATTTCTCGAACCAGTCGCACATCTCCTGGTCGTCTTGAGGGTCCCACTCCCAGCCATGCCCTTTCCCTTCCCGGGGAATGAATCGGTAGGGCAGTCCGAGCGACATCAGTTTAGCCACGAAACTGACGGACTGGCTGAAAGGAACAAGCTCGTCCGCCGTACCGTGTATGATGAGAATCGGCGGCGTATCGGCATCAACCTCAAAATAGGGTGAGATTGAGCGCAGAGCTTCATCCTGCTTGTCTCGCGGGGAATCGGGCGTTTCGATGAAAGAACCGTTGGGGGATACGTTCCGCACGGTTGGAAAGTCGAACCAGTTTGTGTGCAAATCGATATAGTTCACGAAGTTGGTCGGTGGATAAAAGCAGGCAACGCATTGTATTTTGCTCGACTGGAGTTCGATGGGGTCGATCGAAACTTTTTCATCGAGTCCATGGCGTGCGCGGTACTCCTCTTCGGTCTGGGCGTCTTCTCCGTAGACCGCCGCCGAAATAGAAAGATGACCTCCGGCGCTGGCGCCCGTGGCACCGAGGCGATCCGGATCAATACCGTATTCCGCGGCATGGTAGCGGATGAAGCGGATTGCCCGTTGGAATTGTCCAATGATCTCTCGGACGTTGTAACGTGGTTGCGAGACGTGCGTGACGACAAAAACCGTGAATCCCCGGTCAGTGTACTCCTTGTAGGATTCGGTGGACTGTGTCGAGGCTGCACGCGATACCCAGCCGCCACTGATGATGTTCAGAATGGCGGCCCCGTTCTGTTTTTCGGGTCGAATGACATCAAATACCAGTGCTAGACCGTCCCGGTGATCGTAGACGATGTCGGAGGTGCGGGAGACTTTCATCCCGGCCCTTGCGGTCGGAATCGAGCAGATCAGTGCAATGAGAATGATCAGGCAGCGTTTCATGTTTTTCAGTATTTTCCGTTGATGGTCAGGTTCAGTGGGTTCTGGTCTTTATCCACGCATCCGATCGCTTGGACGAGGGCGTGGGGATTTTCAATCGTGATGGGATTCCGGGCGGCATATTTCGTTAACCGGCAGCCAGTCATGGTAACCGAGAGCCGCCGGTCACCGCGGACCAGGAGGTAATCCCACGATTGCAATTCCGGTACGCAGGTCAGCGCTGGGTTATAGCCCGAGAAGATTTCGACGTTCGTCAGCGAGGTATGTCCCTCACCCTCTACAATGATGGGATGCAGGATGCGGACGTCGCTGCCGGCATTAGAGATGATGGATCCTTGCGCGATCTGCCAATTGCGGTTTACGGGTTGCCGTCCCTGTTTGAGAATTCCGGTCACCACGCAGTCGAAATTGAAGTTGGTCAGCTGCCCGTAGGTCTCCTCACCCAGACGGATGCCGCCGTAGGTGCCGAATGTAAAAATATCCATCAGTTGCGCATTGTCCGTGTGATCGATAGCATAGGCATAGGATCCTTTGGCGATGACGGCATCGATGACTGCCGGTGTACAGTCGCCCTGGAACTGCCTGCGCATGGCCGGGTTGACATGGCAATGCGTGATGCGCGGAATGTCGTAACAATGATCGATGCGGATGAACTCTCCACTGAGGGGATATCCGTAACAGTGATCGAATACAATGAGCGATACGTTTGCCTCGAGCGTGGCGTTGAAGTCCATGGCCAAATATTCACCGAAGAAGGTGAGCCGCGAAAGATGTACACCCTCGATGGCGATATCCTTACGGTTCCGAATGGTAGCCGGATAGGGAATGATCTTGGTCGGATCATCGATCGTCTGTTCGGGATACCAGAACTGGATGCCCTCGATTCGCGTTGCCGATTCGACGGTGATGAAGGGTCGTTCGCGGTCCGTGATACGGAACACACTGCCGACTGGCTGTCGTTTCGTTTCGTGGCAGGTCCCTCCCGGAACGGCTCCATGGGCGCCTATAAGCGAGACGTTTTTCTTCAAGATGATTCCTCCGTCAATCGAGTAAGGTTCGTCCGACGGGGTGACATAGAGTGCTGCGCCGCGCTCCGAGGCCCAGTCGATGGCCTTCTGAAGGTTCTTCCGGTTCTCGGCGGCCGTATTTTCCGGCCGGACACCGAATTTCGTGATGCTGACGAACGTCTCGTCTTCGGTACCGCATCCCCAGATTATGATGCACAGAAGCAATGTAAGCAGTTTTCTTGTCATGATAGGTTCGGTTTATAATTTTCTGTTTTTCAGATTCGGTAATCGGACCAATTCTCCTTTAGGCAGCATTCCAGTGTCTGGAGGGAAGGAGCGCCACCCGTACTTGTCGGACTCTTCAGGCAGAAGTGCGCCGAAACGTTGGCAAGCCGCAAGGCATCCACCACCGTATACTCTTCGTGAAGCGCGTACAGCATGCCGGCACAAAAGGCATCGCCCGCGCCTACAGTTCCGGCGATCTCTTCGGGTGGTATCGGAAGCGATCCGACAAATGCCGATTCGCCGGTCTGTCGTAGCGTATAGCCCCCTTCGGGCAGATGTATCGATACCTGTTCACGCACGCCCTGCTCCAGCAGAATGCGGGCCGCCGTTTCAAGTCCTTCTCGATCAAAGGAGCCGTTGGCTCGGCGAATATCGATGCCGGTGCTTTCACCGGCTTCAATTTCGTTGATGATGAGATAATCGATGTATTTCAAACAAGGTATGAGCACCTTTCGAAACCGGTCTCCCTCTTCGGAAACCATATCGACGGAAGTCTTGTATCCCGCCTTTCCGAGCAGGTCGAGCGCCCGGGCTGCCACCACACCGTACTCTTCGTCAGGACAATCCAGCCGGTCCAGCAGAAGCAGGTACCCTAGATGGAATATCCTCGCCGGGTTGTGCATGGCAGCGATGTGCTCCACACCGAACCGGGCGTTGGCACCCCGGCAATGGAAAAAGGTTCGGGCGCCGCCGTGCTTTTCGGTCATCACGTCGGTATAGGATGTCGGAACATCGGGTACGACGGCCATGCCGTTGGCATCGATCCCGTGCAACTTCAACTGGGAGAGGATATATCGTCCGTTTTCGTCGTCGCCGATGCAGCCGCCTGCGTAGAGCGGCAGTCCGGTCTGCATGCGGGCCAGATCGACCAGCACGTTGTGCGAGCAGCCGCCTAACCCCGTCTTTTGGGACTCGATCGTGACAATGTTCCCCTTGCGCGGATAATTTTCGATGATTTTCACGAAATCCATCAGCCAATTTCCTGCGGATGCTATTCCCCTGCGTATGTTTTTGTCGTTCATTTCGGTTCGTTGGGGTTGGTTCCTTCCGTTATTATTTCAAAGTGGGGTATTCGTTGCAGAGCAGGAACCGGGCAGGTTCGTCTTCGTCGATAGCGGGATAGCGACCCAGCGGCGTGTAGAACCGGTTGTCGTTCGTGTCGTCATTGACCGTCGATACCTCTCCTACAAGACAATCCTCACCTTCGGCCCAGAAAGTATGGTAGAGATAAGGCGTAAAGGTGATGCTCCGTCCTTTTGCAAGGCGCAACGTTTCACCTGCAGGGACGGTCGTCTCGACGCCGTCAAGCCGCACCGTACAAGGCTTATCCGACAACTCTTCATCGGCGTCAGCCTGCCAGAGTCTCATGCAAAGCTCTCCGCCTCCGCGGTTGATGATATCTTCCATCTTTTTCCAGTGGAAGTGAATCGGTGTGACCTGCCCCTTGCGGACCATCATGATCTTCTCGCAATAGGGTTTACGGTCGAGCCGGATGTTGCCGTTGCGCAGAGTCACCAGGGCCAACCCCTCATGCAGGAAATCGTTACTGCCGAAGTCGGTAATGTCCCAACCCAGACCGTTCGTGACGACCTCCCGGCATTCGGGACCCTTTGTCTCCCACTCTTGCGGACTCCATTGCGCCCAGACGGGCAGATAAAAGCCGTGCCGGGTAAAAAAATCGCCGGTTTCGAGGATGTAGCGGTTTATTTCGGATCTTTTCATGGTTTGGAATTGTTTTTCAGTTGGCGTATGATTTCAAAACACATTCTAGAGTTGTGATAGGGACATTTCCAGATACCGGCCTTGTCATCGCGGCGGTTAATCGTTCCGTCGGCATAGCAGCTCCAGAACCACTCCCCGCCTTTGCGATCGACCAAATGGTTGCAGATATAGTCGAAACAACGGATCGACGCTTCTATCGTTTTGTTGTCACTGTACCGAAGACCGAGCCGGAGAAGCCCCACGACCGTCTCTGCCTGGACCCACCAGTGGCGCTCCGTGTCAAGTGTGCCGTCTTCACGTTGTTCGTAAATCATGCTACCGTCAGCCTGCAATCCTTCCATTGCAGCATGTGCCATATGCTGGGTGACGGTACGAGTCCGTGCGATCAATTCCGCGTCGCTACTTGCTTCGGCGGCATCCTGTACAAGCCACGATGCCTCGATGTCGTGCCCGAAAGAGTATCCGACACTGCGGCGATGCCACTGTCCATCGAAAAACAACCCCATGTGTCCCGTAGTTGGATCGTATATTCGATCAAGCACGATATTGACCAGATTGACAAGCCTTTCCTTCAGTCGAAATGATGGCCACGCCCGGTAAAGGTTCGTGTAGGCTTCGAGGATGTGCAGATGGGTGTTCATGCTCATCTTTTCATTGGCATCCTTTTCGCTCAGGCGCATGTCTCCGATCGGCGTCCATTCGCGCGTCGCCGCTTCGCAGTATCCGTTGCAGATGGGATCGTAACTGTACGTTTCGATTTCCTCGAACATGTCCTGCGCCTGTCGGAGTGCCTCGACGTTTCCCGTTGCGAGGAAATATTCGCTCAATCCGTAAATAGCGAATGCGAGGGCGTAGAACTGCTTTTTCGTATTGAGCGGAGCCCCTTCAGAGGTCAGCAACCAATATACTCCGCCAAACTCCTTGTCGAGGAAGTGCTCTGTCAAATAACGCTCGGCACGGGTTGCCGCTTGCAGATATTCTGCATTTCGAAAAATCCGGTAGGCAGCAGAAAAGGTCCACAAAATGCGTGCATTCAGGACAACCCCCTTTGGAGCATCCCTTTCGACGACACCCTCCCCGGTCATGCGCCCGTAAAACCCTCCATTGATCGAGTCGGCCATACGGGCGATCCAAAACGGCAGGATGTTTTCGCACAACAGTTTTTCGGCCCTTGCAGTGAAATTCGACGTGTCAATCATTTGCTGCTCCTTTTTTTACCATTAGTTTCTTTTCGATTGCCTTCATTTTTTGTTCACTCAATGGATAGAATCCGATAAATACGACCGACAGCATGGCGCCGATCGCTGGCAGGAAGCTTAGGAAAAGCTTGATACCCGTAAGAGTCGATCCCTCCTGGACTTGATTGGCTTCGAATCCGAAATATCCGAGCAGCCACCCCGTAACGGCAGTTCCGAGAGCCCACCCAATCTTTTGGGACATGGACGACGAGGAGAAGATCAACCCCGTGGCGCGGTTACCGGTTTTTAGCTCAGAGTAGTCCGTGCAGTCGGCATACATACTCCACAGAATCGGGAAAATCGCCCCGGCGCAGATGCTGATGACGATCTGGAAGAGAAAGATCAATACCAGATTTTCGCGCGATAGCCAGAAAAAGGCGATGCTCAGCAGTGCAGCGATCGTCATGGCAGACATGAAGGTGTGTTTTTTGCCGATGCGATTGCTTACGGGAGCTGCAAGGATGACCCCCACAATGTTGGCTACCTGTCCTGCAGCCAAATACAGCCCGCTCATCACAAACGTGATTCCGCAAAACGAAACCTCGGAGAACTGCGCCTCTAACAGATAGTATTTGAAATAGTAAACGGCAGCACCGTCGCGAATCGAGTTGAACAGCAACGCTGCGATGCCAGCACCCAGCAAAATCCACCACGGCCGGTTATGCCACAAATCACGCAAGTCTTCCTGGATAGAACTCCGTCCGGCCGTTGTACCAACCCGCTCCTTGGTCAGGGCGAAACACCCAAGGAAGAGTGCGACACACATTGCAGCGATGACTGCTGCGGCCAGCATCCATCCGATCTGTTCGGAGGTTTCGCCACCGACGCGGGCACTGAACCCGTTGGCCAACGGCATGAACAGCAACAGAGCGATGAAACTACCGACGTATGCGAATGCCATGCGGAATGCCGACAATACATTGCGATCTTCGGGATGGGGACTCATGACGCCCAACAGCGAGGCATACGGGACATTTATTGCCGAGTAGACCATCATCATCAACGAATAGGTTGTATAGGCGAAGATGATCTTTCCGGTTAGGGGGAAATCGGGCGTATAAAATGTCAGTATTCCGATTACCCCAAACGGTACGGCCAACCACAACAGGTAGGGTCGGAACTTGCCCCAGCGGCTGTTCGTGCGATCGGCAATGACACCGACAACGGGATCGAAGAATGAATCCCAGATGCGCGTAATGAGAAACATGGTGCCAACAATAGCAGCCGGCAGTCCGAAGACGTCCGTGTAAAATATCATCAGATACGCACCGAACAGTTTCCAGAACATCGACGACGCCATGTCTCCGAGTCCGTAACCTATTTTTTCTTTCAGCGGAATCATTTTCGCTTGAGGTTTTTGTCGATCAACCGGATCAGGCTTGCCACGGAAGCAGCCGAGGAGAAGCCGTCCCGAGGAGTATTCAGACAGTAGTCTACCAATTGGGGCAGAGTAGATGTCGCTACGTGCATCCGGGTATCCGATGAGGCGTAATAGATGAATACGCGACCATCGTCGTCAGCAATCCATCCGTTAGAGAAAACCACATTCATTACGTCACCGACGTACTCTTCCCCGCGTGGAGCGATGAAATAACCGGCCGGTTCGGCAATTACCTCCGAAGGGTCTTCAAGTGAGGTCATGTAGAGATAGAGTACATAGCGCAAACCCGAAGCGCAGCCACGTACACCGTGAGCCAGGTGCAGCCATCCCTGCGGAGTTCGGATCGGGTGGGGGCCTTCGCCGTTCTTGACCTCTTTGATGGTGTGGTATGCGCGGAAGTTGATGACTTTTTCCAATTTGATCTCCGCATGGCAGATGTCGTCTACCAGAGCCCACCCGATTCCACCGCCTGTTCCCGGATTGATGAATCCGTCTTGCGAACGGGTGTAAAGAGCGTATTTCCCATCGATGAATTCGGGATGCAGTACGACGTTGCGCTGTTGTGATGGAGCCTTTAAATCTGGAAGCCGTTCCCAGGTTATCAAGTCCTTCGTACGGGCGATGCCGGCCGATGCGGTGGCTGCCGATAGGTCTCCCGGAGCTGCCGCCGGATCACGGCGCTCGGCGCAGAAGATTCCGTAAATCCATCCGTCTTCGTGAGCGGTAAGGCGCATGTCATAAATATTGGTCTCGGGATCGTTTGTCTGGGGTATCACGATCGGGTAGTCGCGGAATCGAAAGTTATCAATGCCGTTCGGACTCTCGGCAATTGCAAAAAAAGATTTTCGGTCTGCTCCCTCAACGCGAACGACAAGCAGATATTTTTCTTGCCATTTGATGGCTCCCGAATTCATGGTTGCATTTACTCCGATCCGTTCCATCAGATAAGGATTGCTTACCGGATCGAGGTCGTATCGCCATATCAGCGGAGTGTGTTCCGCCGTCAATACCGGATTTTGATATCGGACATAGATTCCGTTGTAGAAATCTGACTCCTCGTTTTTGCGTGAAAGGAGTGCTTCGTGTTCTGCAAGAAGCCATTGCAGGCGTTCTTCATAGTTCATTTCTGGATTTAGATTTAAAGTAAAAAAATCAGGCCTATTGACATTACAAATGTAAACAGGCCTGATGCGATTTTCCGATATAATGAAATCTAAATGTAATACTATTTTAGCCGTCAGATAATAACCTTGTTTTTCCGGTAATTGTCTCTAAAGGAGCTGGGGGAAACGCCTCTGCGCATTTTGAAAATTCGGTTGAAATTCGAGATATTGTTGAATCCGCATTCGTAACAGATATCTGATATGCTGCGCGCCGTATCTACCAGCAATCGGCTAGCGCGGCCAATCCGCACGTCAATGATATATTCGGAGATGCTCTTGTTGGTTTTTTTTCGAAAAAAACGGCTCAACCCAACGGGTGTCATACCGGCCAGCTCCGCCAACTGGTCCAAGCGAATGTTCGTCGCATAATAAGTATCAACATAATTGCAGACCTTCTGTATGCGTCGGCTGTTATGGTTTTCCGGGATTGAAGCAAACGCGCTGCTGGACAATGTCTTCGCCCGTTTGTCCAGTGAAAGTTCGTAAAGGATAGAGATGAAATCGATGACGGCATAGAAACCCTGTTTCGCGGAAAGTCGATCCAGTGTTGGATATATCCGCATGATCGCCGACATGGAGAATACCAGGCCGGTCTGTGCGGCGGAAATCATCTCGCGGATCGTGCGAAACTGGTTCTTGTTCAAGATGTTTTCATTCAGCAGACCGGGAGCGAACTGGATCGTTATTTCACGTGACAGTTCTTCGTGTTGGTGGGACCCGCTCCAATGATGGATGAGATTTTCTCCCGTGATGAGGACCAGATCGTAGTCTCCAATTGTTTCGACAGAGTCGCCTACGATGCGTTTGATGCCGGCTCCGTGCTCGATGAAGTTCAGTTCGCAGTCAGCGTGCGTGTGCAACGGGTAATCGAAGTCTCGTTTGAATCGTTCCACGATATAAAAGCAGTCGCGGTCAGAGAGAGGGGTGATCTCCTTGAGAATTTGTTCTTGGGTTCGAGACATGGCTAAAAAAGTATTAGGTATTACAATATAAACAAAAAATCAGACATTGACAAATACTCTAGTTTATCCGACCGTGAAAAGTACTGCCCTCAGCGAAATGGATATGCTCTTTATGGCCTTGTATTCCTGTCAGGTATGGTGATCTTGAATTTTCAGCTTCTGTAGATGCAAATCTACAACTGAATATTTTGGAAAATGAACATTTTTGAATACCTTTAACTCGGCCTATCGACAGGCGAAGCATCGTCTTCGCCTTTTATTCCATTTATTATTCAAATTCGTTTTTCCAATGAAAACATTTTGTCGTTCAGGAATATTCATGGGCTTCTCTTGTTGTGCAGCTCTTCTTTTTTCATGTTGTACGTCCGATTCCGATCACGTGGGGTATTATATCGATCCTAATATCGGAGGTATCGCGCCGCTGCTTACGACGGTACCTCCGAAAGTCCACCGACCTCACGCGATGGTACGCATCTATCCGATTACGGAACCGGGATTGAACGATCGGTATCTTTCGGACCGGATTTACGGAATCACACTCAATATGCCCCGTTACCGGCTCGGTGAAATCTCTTCGATCATGGCGGCTTCGGGTCCGATCGATTCGTTCTGGCCGTCGGTCTCTTCGGCTTACGATCATGCTGAAGAGGAGGTTCATCCGTGGAGTCACTGTATCCGCCTGATAGATTACGGCGTCGAGGCCTGCTGGACGACGACCGAACGTACCTCAGCCTTCCGTTTCGAATTCGATCGGCCGGAGGAAGCCCTGCTGCTTTTCCGAGTAGGAAATGAAGGTGAAATCGAGATTACGGAAGGCCATCGGATCATTTCCGGTTGGGAACGAATCGGTGATGCCCGGCAATATTTTCATGCAACGATTCTGTCCCCGTTCCGAGATTCTGGTACGCAGCGAGCCGGCAGCGAGGTGACATCCGCACGACGGATCGCCGGAGACAGCATTGTCGGTTGGCTTGCATCCGCTTCATCACGGGAAGTGGAGGTGCGGATCGGCATCTCTTACATCAGCGCGGAACAAGCCCGTCGAAACCTCGAACGGGAGACCGCCGGCAAAACTTTCGAACACCTTGTCGCCGAATCGGAACAAGTGTGGGAACAGGCTTTAGGGCGTATCCGCGTCCATGGGGGAACGGAGCGAGAGAAGCGCATATTCTATACAGCCCTTTACCGGACCTGCGAACGCATGGTGAACCAGTCCGAGGAAGGACGTTATTATAGTGGGTTCGATCATCGCATCCATACCGATTCCGTACCGTTCTATAACGACGACTGGATTTGGGATACGTACCGGAATCTGCATGCTTTGCAGATGATTCTAGACCCGGCGGACAAGGCACAGCACTTGCAGTCTTATGTCCGGATGTATGAACAGTCGGGCTGGATGCCCAATTTTCCCGAATTGACTCGTTGGAGTGACCGACATCCTGCCTCATGGCCCGACGGTCTACGCGAGGAGCCAATGATCGGCAACCATACGGCATCACTGCTGGCCGAGGCCGTATGCAAAGGAATCACCTCGTTCGATGTACAGAAAGCCTACGAAGGAGTACGAAAAAATGCATTGCAAGGGACAATGATTCCTTGGCGGGACGGCCCGGCGACCGACTTAGACCGTTTTTATCGAGACCAGGGCTATTTTCCCGCATTGACGCCGGATGAACAGGACCCGTGTCCATTCGTCGACGCCAAATGGGAAAAACGGCAGGCCGTCTCTGTGACGCTGGAGCACAGCTACAACGACTGGTGCCTGGCACAGGTCGCCCGGTATCTCGGATACGAGGAGGATTATGCGCTTTTCATGGCACGTTCACGGAATTACCTGAATCTGTGGAATCCCCGGATCGGGTATTTCGCCCCCAAAGACCAAAACGGCAACTGGATTGAACCCTTTGATCCCCAACTTTGCGGTGGCGGTGGAGCCCGCAGTTATTTTGCTGAAAACAATGCCTGTGTACACGTTTTTCACGTGCAACACGACATTCCGAAACTGATTGAACTACTTGGAGGGCGAGAGCGGTTCATCGAACGTATCGATCAGGCCTTCAACGAACCAACCACGATCGATAAATGGCGTTTCATGGGGATGATGCCCGATGCCACGGGGTTGCACGGTATGATTCCCGTAGGCAATGAGCCGGCATTCCATGTCCCTTATCTGTACAACTATGCTGGAGCCCCTTGGAAAACTCAGTACCGGGTCCGACAGCTTGCCGAACTTTGGTTCGACGATTCTCCCTCCGGACTATGCGGCGATGAGGACGGCGGAGCCTTGAGTGCCTGGTATGTTTTTGCCGCCATGGGATTCTATCCGGTCAATCCGGCCAGCGGCGAGTATGCTCTCACCTGCCCGATCTTCGAAAAGGTTGAGATAGCCTTGCCTGGAGGAGGAACATTTACCATAAAGGCTCCCGGAGTCTCCCGTCGGAACAAGTATATTCAATCCGCCACACTGAACGGGAAATCTTACAACCGTGCTTTCCTTTCACATCAGGACCTGATGAAAGGCGGATGTCTGGAGTTCACGGTCGGTGACAGGCCCCGGAAGGATTGGGGTGTTTTGCCGGATTGGAAACTTTCGGAGTGATAACGGTCGATGAAGGGGAAAGAACCGGGTCGCGGATTGATTTATGAATCAATCCGCGACCCGAGTTGTTTCCGAAGCATTGACGAAGAACAGTCAGGCTCTGTTGTCACTCTCAAAGAGCAGGATATGCTTCGATACAGCATGTTTCGTCGCTGCAGTCATCCGGCGTTTCATTTCCATGTAGTCGGGACGGTCATTCTCGGAAAGGTAGAGTCTGATCTCCTTCGTAATCTCCACCTGGAGCGCTGTGGCAACATTGATCTTGCCAATTCCATGGTGGATACATGCCTTGAAGTCGGCATCACTCGTCCCCGAACCACCGTGCAGAACTAGCGGCAAGTTCAGCCGGGCATGGATCTCCTTCAGCCGGGCAATATTGAGTTGCGGCGTGGCGACATACCATCCATGCATGTTGCCGATCGCGATGGCCAGTGCATCCGCACCAGTCTGTTCGACGTAACGAACGGCTTCTCCGACATCCGTGCAGACGTCTGCTGTACTTGGCACCGGTGCAGCGGCCTCCTCCGCATTGCCAACCCTACCAAGTTCGGCCTCTACGTTTGTACCGAACGCATGGGCCATGCGGACTACCCCCCGCGTCTGCCGGATGTTCTCTTCAAGCGGATACCCCGATCCGTCGAACATGACCGATCCAAAGCCCAACCCAATGGCGCGAGCACATGTCTCATAACTCAATCCGTGATCCAGATGTACGGCCACTGGAACGGATGCGCCTTTTGCGGCTTTCAGGAAAACGGGAGCCATCATCTCGAGTGGTGCATACGGAAACTGTATCTCGGCCAGTTGCAGAATAATCGGCGACCGAAGATCTTCAGCCGCCTGGATCGCACCCATGACGTTCTCGATACTGAGGCAGTTGAATGCTCCCACGGCGTATCCGTGACGGCAGGCGTCGAGCAGGATTTCTTTGAAAGATATCAGCATGACATAGAAATTTTTTGTGTAGTGCAAAAATATCGATTTGGTACTTGTACATCTTCCTTTTTCCTATCAGATGATGATACTTTTTTAATGGATATGCATCCGGTTCATTCATCCAGGTTATGTTTGGGACAGATTCCCGTACAAACAAGCTGATGAACAGTACTGACGTGACGAGCGAAGATACAATAGCACAACAAGCTAGGCATCTGCAAGCGTCCAAACAATTCGTACGGGTTAGATGTCCTCGTTATAGACTGCTATAGTTTAGGAAGTATCCATGAGGCACATTATAATAATTTAAAAGCCCGGCTGTTGAAGACAAAGATCGACAGTGTAATGCCCGCGGCCAGCCGGGCGATGACATTGAGAAAGAAGCATTGCTTGTGCCGGGGAGGAGCTGGAAACATTGAAAAACAAGTTGTCCTGGGCACCAGAAACCGCGTCAGACGAAAGTTTGACGCGGTTTTTCGTTTTGCATGATTGCGATTTGTCCCGATTCGGACAAAGAAGTTCTCCGGCCAACGGCCCCGGGGTTGTTTTCGGCGGATTTCCCCCGGCAATCGACATACAAAAAACGGACAGGCTGACAGCCTGTCCGCAGTGATTCTGGCTTTTCCGATCCAGTTTACTCCGAAATCGGAGTCAGCGCACCCGTCGTTGAGTCCATGATATACCCCTTCACCACGACATCGGAGGGGACCAGCGGGTGGTTGCGGACCAGATCGACCGTCTCGAGGATGGCCGACTCCGTATCGTCGAAGCCGTGCAGCCAGCGGTCGAGATCGATGCCACAGTGTTTCATCAGCGAGATATGCTGGTCCGGAATCCCGCGCGAACGCATCAGATGCTGCATCTCGGCACTGTCCATGCCCTGCACGCCGCATCCCGTATGGCCGATGATCATCACCTCCTGCACACCCAACTCGTAGATGGCCACAAGCAGGCTGCGGACCGTACTGTCGAAGGGATTGGTGATCGTACCGCCGGCATTCTTGATGATCTTCACATCCCCGTTCCGGAATCCCAGGGCCGCAGGCAGCAACTCCACCAGCCGGGTATCCATGCACGTGACGATAGCGATCCGCTTGTTGGGATATTTGTCGGTAATGAAACGTTCGTACCGTTTCTCCGCCACGAATCGGCGGTTGTATTCCAGGATTTCGTCAATCATCGTTCGCAGAATTTAGTCGGATCAGATTTTAACTCGGGGAACTCCCCGCGCAAAGATACCACTTTATTCGGGAAACCGCCAAAACCGGGGAGGCGGCTCCACGGGAAACGGACAAACCCACCGGACGAATCAAGGCTCGGAGCAGGAACGGACCGACAGGGTGGAAGGGGGCATGCCGTCGGCTTCGGCCGTCAGTCGGACCGTTCCCTTCCGGCCATCGTTCTGCAGGACAACGAGCGCCTTGCCGTGGAATGCCCGCCGCTGCGAGGCCTTGAACGGCTCCATACTGGTCTGGCTCCCGTTATCCACTCCGGCGATGAAACCGCAGCCCTCCACACGGAAACGGAGCTGCGTATCGGCATCAGGCACGAGCGTGCCCTCCCGGTCCACAATCTCCACCGTCACGAACGAGAGGTCTTTTCCGTCGGCCGCAATCCGTTCCCGGTCGGCGGACAGGCGGATCTGCGCCGGAGCGCCCGCCGTTCGGATCTCCCGGGTCAGCACCACCTTTCCGTCCTTGCGGGATACTGCCCGCAGCCTACCGGGTTCGAACGGCACCCGCCACCAGACATGGAACTGCCCCGGCTCCTTGCTCCTGACCCCGAGGCTACGCCCGTTCAGGAACAACTCTACCTCGTCCGCACGGTTGTAGTAGGCCCAGACATCGACCGGCTCGCCCGGTGTCCAGTTCCAATGCGGAAAGAGGTGGAGCACCGTCCGGTCGCTCCATTCGCTCTGATACATGTAGTAGGCATCCTTGGGAAATCCGGCCAGATCCACGATACCGAAATAGGAGCTGCGCGACGGCCACCAGAAGGGTGTGGGCTCGCCCAGATAGTCGAAACCGGTCCAGACGAAAACGCCGGCACAACAGGGCAGGTCCTTCACCACACGCCAGTTCTCCTCGTGGGTCGAGCCCCACAACGCACAATTGTTGTCATACGACGAACAGGCATGGACGGGTCGGTCGAAGGCCTGATCCCAGGTCTCGGGCCATGCATACCGCCGGTCCGAAGGCATGATGTAGTGGCCCCGCGTGGCGAATGCGGAGGTGGTTTCCGAGGCGATGAAGCATTTGCCGGGGAAGTTCTTCTGGAAATCGCGATAAACACCCAGGTTGTAGTTGAATCCATAGACATCCATCGCTCCCGACCGGAAGAGGTTGTTCGAGGGATCGGCGAAATTATTCCCCGAGGTCACGGCTCGGGTCGTATCCAGGCTCTTCACGATCCGGGCCAGCTGCACGGCGATCCACGAATTGATGTTGAACGCGGAGTCCGCCCCGCCGGCCGCACGTGCCGTGCGGGGGACATTCAGCAGCACGTTGGCCTGCTGCAGGGTCAGGGTATCCGCCCGAACGTCGTCAAACTGCTCGTAAACCTCATTGCCGATGCTCCACATGAACACGGACGGATGGTTGCGGTCACGCAGGATGTGGTCGGTCAAATCCCGTTCGTACCACTCCGGGAAGTCGCGGCTGTAGTCATACTCGCTTTTTCGCTTCCGCCACATGTCGAACGCCTCATCCTGCACCAGGAAACCCATTCTGTCACAAAGTTCGAGCAGTTCCGGAGCCGGAGGGTTGTGCGATGTCCGGATGGCATTGCACCCCATCTCCTTGAGGATCTCGAGCTGACGCTCCAGCGCCCGCCTGTTGATTGCGGTCCCCAGACAGCCCAGATCGTGATGGAGGCAGACGCCGAGGATCTTCAGCGGCTCTCCGTTCAGGAAGAAGCCCTGATCCGCATCGAACCTCATGAAACGGATGCCGAAAGGGGTTTCATATCGATCGACGGTACGCCCCCCGATCCGCACGGTCGAAACGGCCCGATAAAGGGAGGGAGCATCCACGGACCACAACTCCGGGTCCGGGACCTTCACCTCCTGCAGCACGGAGGTGTCCGAAGCCGCAGGGATGCCGACCCGCCCGGTGCGGCACTCCCCGACCCGGTTACCCTCGGGATCATAAAGCGCCGTCTCCAGCTCAACGGCCACCGGATCGGCGGAATCGTTGCACAATGTGGTCCGGACGGCTACGGCTGCCTCATCCGGTCCGACGGCCGGCGTTGTGATGAAGGTTCCCCAAAGTCCGACGTGGACCGGATGGGTCCGTACCAGCCAGACGTTTCGGTAGATTCCCGAACCGGAATACCACCGGGAATTCGGCTGTTCCGAATTATCCACCCGGACGACCAGTACATTCTCCTCCGCCCCATAATTCAGACAGGGCGTCAGGTCATACCGGAACGAGACATAGCCGTTCGGCCGATATCCGAGCAGATGACCGTTGAGCCACACCCGGCTCTTTTGGTAAATGCCGTCGAAATCGACAAAGAAGCGTTTGCCCCGATCACTCTCCGGAACGGTAAAACGCTTCCGGTACCATCCGACGCCGCCCGGAAGCGCCCCGCCTCCGGGAGTCGCCGGATGGTCGGGCGAAAAGTCGCCCTCGATACTCCAGTCATGCGGCAGGTTCAGTTCCCGCCACGCCGAATCGTCGAAATCCGGATCGGAGAAATCGCCGTCGGCATCCAGGGCAAACCGCCAATCGGCCGTAAAATCCGACCGTTGCCGGATCTCCGCACCGTTCTGGCAGGAAAAACCGGCCCACGCCAGCAAGGCAAGCAGACACCGTCTCATATCCCAACTATTTGGTACTGAATTCCAGAACTCCGCCCTGCATGATCTCCCGGACAGGAATGAACGGACGGTCGAGCCTCTTCCCGTTGAAACGCACCACCTCCATCGTCTGGTGTTTCTTGCGGTCCCGGGCCACGATCTTCAACCGGTTGCCGTTCGACAGGGCCAGCTCGAACTCCTCAAAGGCCGGTATTCCCAACGCATACTCGCCCGAAGCCGGAGTGAGCGGATAGAAGCCCATGACACTGAAAATATACCAGGCGGACATCTGTCCCAGGTCGTCGTTGCCGGAGAGGCCGTCGGGACTGTTCCGGTAGTTTGCGGCAAGGATCCCGGGCAGACGGGTCTGGATCTTGTCCAGCCGGTCGCAGTGCGCATAAAGGTAGACATAATGGTGTCCGGGCTCGTTGTCGTGGCGGTAGTGCCCCTTGTCGAAGTTCTCGTCGAGGGCCTTCACGAAGGCGTCGCGCCCGCCCATGAGTTCGATCAGCCCCGGAACATCCTGCATCACGCAGAAGCGATAGGTCCAATTGGCCCCTTCGGTGAATCCGACATCATCGGCATCCCACTCCCCGGAGCTCCGGCGTGCCTGGAAGAATCCGGTCTGCGGGTTGTAGAGATTCCTGTAGTTCCGCGACCGTTCCATCAGGACCCGGTAATCCTCCATGTGTCCAAGCCCCTTGGCCATCTGGGCGATGCAATAGTCGTCCAGCGCATATTCGAGCGTCGAGGCCACCGACTCGTCGGTCCTGTCCGACGCAACGTACCCCGCCTTCATGTAGTGGGTCAGGCCGGCGCGGGCCTCGTAGCCGCCGTTCCAGAAATCGCGGTCTCCCCAGCGATAGTGTTCGTCGCGCGTCGGCGGAGTGAAGGCATCCTTGCGGATGGCCCGGTAGGCAGCCTCCAGATCATAACCCCGGAATCCATTGACATAGGCGTCGGCAATCACGGCGTCGGCATGAGTGCCGATCATGATGTTGGTGAAGGTCGGATTCGCCCATTTGGGAATCCATCCGGACTCCTCGTACATCTGTACCAACGACCGGACCATCGCATCGACCCGTTCCGACTGGACCAGCTGCAGCCACGGATGCTGAGCCCGGAAGGTATCCCACAGGGAGTAGGCCGTGTAGGAGGTCCCTTCGTGTATGCGCTCGTCGAAGGGGCTGTAATACCTTCCGTATTCCGAGAACTCCCGAGGGTACTGCAGCGTGCGGAAGAAGGCCGTATAGAAGACCGTGAGGTCATCCTCCGAGGCCCCCTTGATCGAAACCCGCGACAACTCCCGGTTCCATCGATCCCGGCCGGAGGCCTTCACCTGCTCGAAGGTCCGCTCCCGACCGATCTCGCGGTCGAGGTTATCGGCGGCCTGCGCGTAATCGATGAACGACGAGCCGATGCGCACCTCGACCGTCCGGACATCCGAGGCGAAGCGGACATAGCCGCCGACATTCGGGGCGGCATCGCTCCGCCGGCCCTCGCTGACGGTCCCGTCGGTCCAGGTTCCGAAATCGGCGAACGGTTCCGAAAACCTCAGCACGTAATAGCAGGCAAACCGGTAGAGCCGCGGTCCGAGATGGGCATCGAACCGCTCCTTGTTGTAGAGCCGGATCTCGTTCCGCTCGGGAATAATCTCGATTCCCCCGCCCTCGCACATGCGGCCGGCCTCGATCATGAGCATCGGGGCCCCGCTGTCCGCATAGGCGAAACGGAAGAAGGAGCTGCGCGAGGTAGCCGTGAATTCGGTCCGGATCCGGCTTCCGTCGGGCTCGGTGTGGCTGACCGTGTAATAATACGGCGTACCGCATTCGGTGTCACGCTCCAAGGGAACGGCCCGCTGTTCCGGATCGGTCCGCAAAGCGCCGCTCTGGGGCATCATCGTGAAATAGCCGTAATCGCCCATCCAGATCGCGGGCTGGTGAGTTCCCATGAACCCGATCAGCCGGTCGTCGGCATGGTGGTACATGGTCGCGGAGATCTTGTTGAGCCGGGTCGCCGCGCACCACTGGGTCATCCCGAACGGATCGCTCACGGCCGGCGTCGTCCCGCCGTATTCGGTCACGTGAGGGCCGCAGCTCCCGATAAACATATTGACATAGTCCACCGGAGCCTTCTCCGCCCCGAACGAAGCGCTCCCGCACAAGGTGAAAAGTACGGCAAGCAAAGATTCGAACGTCTTTTTCATAAGGCAAAACCGTTATTCCCTGCAATCGTCCAGAATCGGATTTTCAAGGCCCTGCAATGCGGGTTTCGACGGAGTGAGGAGGTCGAGAACCACCACTTCGTTTCGTCCCGGCACGATCCACGGAGCAGGGAGGTACATCGTCTGTGTCGGACCGATGTTCCAGAACCGGCCCAGACAATGGCCGTTTACCCAGACCACACCCTTGCCCCAGTTCCGCATGTCGAGGAAGGTGTCCTTCGCCTCGTCCGCCTCGAACCATCCCCGATAATAGGCCGGCTGATCGGGCAGAACGGTCATCGGGGAGAATTCGAGGCCTGCGGGAGCCTGGTCGTTCTGCAACGGGGCGGTATGGATCCGCCACTTCTCGAGCGGCGTACGCTTCGTCCCGTTCTGGAGCACAACCGGCCCGACCAGCCCCTTCCGGTCGCCCAGATAGACATCCGAATTGACCCGGCCCATCGCCTCCACGATGACCGAAAGTTCGGCCTCCCCGTGCATCCGGCCTGCCGGCAACTCACAGACCGTCTCGTTTTTCCGGCGATCCAGCGTCCGGATCACCTTCCCGTCGAGCAACACGACGGCAAAATCATGAACACCTTCGAAAACGATGCTGCCGGAGGCGTCCCGAGGCAGGGTCGTCGAATAGACGACATAACCGAATCCCTGTCCGTAATGTTCCATGTTGCGGGGCGTATCGTCGAGAACGGGGCGGGAAAGGTTTTCCAGCACGGGAGCCGTCTCTTCGAGCGTGAACTCGGCCACGGCCATCGTCTGCGGACGCTCCGGAACAGCCGGGAACGTCTCTTCGGGCAGCCGTTGCTGGAGGAAAGTGCGTATTGCCTCGTATTTCGGAGTCGCCCAACCGGCCTCACTGATCGGAGCATCGTAGTCATAGCTCGAAGTCTGCGGATCGTAATGCCCGCCGACATTGAAATTGGCCCCGCTCCAGAGGCCGAACGACGTGCCGCCATGAACCATATAGAAGTTGTACGACACCCGATGGTTCTCGAAATAGTCCAACTGACGGATCACGGCGTCGGTCGCCACCCGGCCGTGTCTTTCACCCCAATGGTCCAGCCATCCGGGATAGAACTCCGCAACGAACAGCGGACCCTGCGGCATGACGCTCCGGAGCGAATCCAGCGCAACGCGGGGATCCTCGTGCGTCCCGAAATTCGCGGCACAGAAGAGATCCTCGCGCCGATCGACCAAGCGGGCGAAATAGTCGCACTGGAACATCGGCACGTCGAAGCCCGACTCGACAAGATAGTCGCGGATGATTCCCAGATAGGTCGTATCCGTTCCCCAGTGGCCATACTCGTTCTCGACCTGGACCATCAGGATGGGGCCACCCTGCGTAATCTGCAGGGGAGCCAGGGTCTCACCCACCTTGTTCAGGTACTTCCGGGTACGCTCCAGGAAATAGGGATCCTGCGAGCGCAGACCGATCCCCTCTTTCCGAAGCAGCCACCAGGGAAGTCCGCCCATATCCCACTCCGCACAGACATACGGTCCCGGACGCAGAATGACCCAAAGGCCCTCTTCCTGCGCCAAACGGCAGAACTCCGCCATATCATCGAAATTCCGCTGATCGAACCGGTCCTGCTCCGGTTCCGCCTTGTTCCAGAAGAGGTAGGTACATACCGTATTGAGGCCCATTGCCCGGAGCATCTGAAGACGATGACGCCAGTAAGCCTTGGGGATCCGGTCGAAATGAATCTCCCCGCTGCGGAGAACCACGGAATCCCCGTCAAGCAGGAACGTATCGCCCTGGATGGAAAAGGTTCGGGCGCCGCTCCCGCATCCAATCAACTGCACACACGCCAAAAGGGCGAACAGCAAATAATGCACTATTCTCATTTCCGATCGTTATTCGTTTTTGTAATAAGTGGTCCAACGGGTTGCCAGAATCTTCCGGCTGTTTTTGCCGCAGTCGGGGATCGACCGGAGGTATTCGAATTGCTGATCGCCCCCGAAATCGCACGTATAGATCCGGACCGAATTGTCCTTCATCAGGAAGGCCAGATCGTCGATATAGTCACCCGTACAGTCGTTGCCCTTCATGTCGAGCACCTGGTCGGGATCCAGATCGACCGTCTTCGACACGAGCGTCGGCTGCAGGGTCCCCTGGAAGATTCCCCGAAGCTCGATCGTTCCGTCCCCCTTGCGCAGCGCAACGGCCAGATTGTCGAGCTCACGTGTATTGTCCACATGGAGCACGTATTTCGTCCTTAGGCCGGTCACGAAGAGGAAATCGTCGGCCAGAACCGTTCCGAGCATGTCGTTCAGACGGGCCGTAAGCACAGGTTCAACCTCATAGCTGAAGTTCTCATAACCGACCGTGGACGAAGAGGCGACCTTCTCATAGACCGTAAAGCGGACCGTGGCACCGTCGGAACGGGCCGTGACGATCTCGTCCGGATCGGCCTGGCCGACCCCTTTCTTCTGCAGGTTCATCGCAGCGATTCCGACCATCTCTCCGTCGGCGGTCTCCCCGGCCACGTTGCTGCAGTTTACATACTGATTGCCCATGTGGTCGTAGAACTCGACCTCCAGACCGTTTGCCGTCCTCTTGACCAGCATGCGTTCATCGATGGCATGGAACTCCAGACGGATGCGCGAGGCATCCACGATGTCGCCCCCGTAGATCCAGGAGAAGGAGAAATCGTCCTCCCGCTGTATCCACCGGGTATAATCCGACGAATAGAGGCTGTTATCGACCACCTTGTCCCCGATCGAGGTGATGGTCATCCGGTCGTATTTCTTCGGTTTGCCGCTCCAGCGGTTGCCCAGCAACGTCCCCCGGTCGAGCACGTAATAATCGGCCGGATCCATCGAGGGGTATGCGGACGCATTCGAGGTATAGTTCAGCATCAGGTCCTCGAAAACCTTGTAGGCGATCGTCGGGCCGTACTGCTTCCGTTTCAGGTTGTTGGGAATGGAGGTCGTCGGAGCCGGCTCGAACAGCGTAGCGGGCGGTTCGATCTGGACAAGACACCCGCCGCGACGGAAGGTCTCCAGGGCAAACGAGGCCAGCAGCTCGGGAGCCATGTCCATCGGGCCCCATCCGATCCAGCGGACACTGCCGTCCTCCCACAAGGGGAGCGACTGCGCCTCGACCTCCTGCCACCACCAGGCCTGATCGCTCGTGCCCCACAGGTTTCCGTTCCGGTAATTGGCCATGTTGCGGGAGAAGGTCAGCGCCTGGATCTCCGCGCCCCAACCGTTGTTGTTGAAATTGATGGTCAGGTCGCTGCCGAGGATGTCGCAGACCTCGTTCAGATGATCGAGCCAGAAACCGTGGCCCGCAGCGTCGGTATAACAGAGATCCCACGACTGGTCGCCCCACACCAGACGGCGTTCGTGGTCCTTGAGCATCTGTGCAATCTCGGGCAGCAGCGAAAACTCGATGGCAAAGCCGTGTCCGTCGTTGCGGCGGTCGTGCGTACCGATCAGCTCATGGAACCGCACGCCCTTCACGTTGGGGTACTTCGCAAAGATATCCTCGAAACAGTCCAGGTCCATATTGAGGCCCTTGATCGTTTCGGGCTCTCCGTAACGCCTTTTCGGCAGGGGCAGATTGCCCAACTCACCGTTCTGGGCCGTATAGTTGTCGGAAGCGTAGATATCGAGGTAGACATCGATATCCTTCTGTGCAAAATAGCGGAACTCGCTCAACAGGTTCGGATGGACGCGGTTCACACCGACCGACGGGTCGCCCTGTCCGTGGCCCTCCTCCTTGTAATAGGAGATCGGGTTGGTCAATACCGAAACCTTGTATTTCGTGCGCAGCCGATCGACCGTCGCGCAGATCTTCTCGACAAAGGCTTTCACCTGCGCATCGCTCCAGTCCATCCCCACGCCGTCGATCTGCAGCAGCAGTTCCTGCTCGGTCTCATCGGGAGAGGGGGTCGGCGGTGGAGTCAGCGGGTTGGATGCAATCTTGGAAGAGCAGGAGATGGCCAGGATCAGGACCATCAGAAAATTCAAAATCCATTTCATAATCACAAACGGTTTTCAACAGCCGGCTCCCTGCCGGGATCGGTCCCGGCAGGGAGTGGCCGCATCGGTTTACATATCGGGGGTCGGGGTTTCAGGATATTTGTATTGGGTAAGGGGAGCCCAGCCCACCTGCATCAGGTAGGTATCCACCACACAACGCATCTTTGTGCCGTCCGGAAGGTTGCCCTTCTCCTCGAACTTGCTGTTGGTATTCCAATCCGGGGCCCGGTCCAGATAGCTCGCATAGGCGTTGTTGGCATAGAACCAGTTCGTAAAGGGCAGCAGCGAGTAAAGGACTCCCTTGTCACCGCTCTGGGCCGTGAGGCCGAAGAACCCGCGGTTCCACCCCGTACCTTCGATCTTCACATCGATGTAGTAGCGGTTCTTCACACCCGGGAAATCCTCGAAGCGGACAAAGGTCCATGCAGCCTTCAGCCACTGGCTGTCGTTGTAGTAGAGCTGGTTGTTCATCTGGGCCCACACCTCGCCCGTATCGATCGTCTCCGAAGGCACGTTGCGGTCCGGCTCGACGCTGTACTCCAGCGTAAGCGGATTGAACCGGATGTCGTAATATCCCGTCTGGGATATGGTGATGGGCTCGGACGATGCGGACGAAACGGTGGTCCCGTCCTGCTTGCCCCAGTCGATGAAGGCGTTCACAGTCCTGAAATGGTCCGAATCCTCGGTATAGTCTCCGGTCCAGAGCAGGAAGCCGTCACCGGCCGCCTCCACATAGGTCTTGAACGTGAATTCATTCGAAGAGGGAGTCTGGACCATCGGCATGGAGTACTCCTTGTTCGACTTCGAAACGGTAGCGTCTCCATAGATGTAAACACCCTTGATCACACTGGCCGTACCGGTCCAGACGGACTGTTCGCCGATATCGTTCAGGGCCGTCACGGTAATGACCAGATCATCGGCGTGGGGTGCCGCCGTCTGGGGAATCTCCAGGGCATCCTCAAAGAGGTAGATCTGCTCGTTTGCCTCGACCGTCTTCCGGGCCGTGCAACCCTCCTCGCTGGTCTCGACCGTAATGGAGGTGATCGTATGCTCGCTGTTGGTCGAGACCTCGAAACGGAACGGCATGGTACCGCCCGCCACACCGGCGATACGCTCCATCTTATTGACGATGGCCGGCTTGCTGCCCACCTCGACCGTCACGGGGATCACAGAGGTCTCCTGATTGCCCTGAGCATCGGTAGCCGTGAGCAGGAACTCGTATTCGCCCTCGTCCGGGATGTTCACGCTCGTCTTGACCCGGACCTGCGTCCGGTCGGTTCCCGGCGTGAAGGTCTCGGAGAAACCGATGGCCTCGCATGCCAGCACGACATCGCGCATCTTCTTGTTGTCGATGGCCGAAGCCTCGAACTGAACCACCTCGACCGGAGCAAAGACATTGTCCGGAGCCACGGGTTTCAGGATCTCGATAACCGGAGCCGTCTGATCGGTCTCGACGGTTATCGCAGCGGTAAATTCAGTCTGGTTGCCGGCATAGTCGAGGAAGGAGACCTTCAGCTGGTTGTCCAACGCAGCGTCGTCGGGGACCTGGAACGTATAGCTCAGATCGTAGAACTTGGGGGATCCGTAGATCTCGATCGTCTCCTGCGTCTCCGTTCCCGACTCGGTCCATTTGCCGAGCGTGACGTAAATGGTCTTGAGTCCATATCGCGAGGTTACATGGGCCTTGAAGTAGCCCTCCGAACCGCTCGGGCAGACCAGTTCGGTATCCGACGACGTGCAGTTCAGCGCCGGACCCGTCTCGGTGTCCTCATCATGGCACGAAACCAGGGCCATCATCAGAACCGAAACGATCAGTTTCCAGAAATTTCTGTTGTTCATAATGCTAAAGGGTTATGATGAGATTATCTCCAATAGGGGTTCTGTACCAGATTCGCATTCTTGTTGATCTCCTCCTGCGGAATGGGATAGAGATAGAACTGCTTCTTGAAAACCCGGTCCACGAACTTCGTCCGTTTGTAGAAATCGGCCTCCGTCAAGGCGGAAGGATCCATTCCGTAGAACGGGCCGTTGTCCTCGGTCTCGGCAACCAGATAGCGCCGCGTATCGAAATAGCGCAGGCCTTCCCATGCGAACTCGATGTTCCGCTCGCGCATGATCGCCTTGTGGATCTCGGCCTGCGAACTCCGCTCGGGGAAGACCTCCTCGTAATTGGGCAGTCCGGCCCGGTTGCGGACCTTGTTCAGGTAACGCAGGATGTCAGGGTTGCCCGGATCATACTGGTTCAACGCCTCCGCATAGTTCAGATAGACCTCCGCCCAACGGTAGAGGATGGGACGCTTCTGTTTGTGGGTCGGTTTGGTATCCTCCGCATCGATGAATTTGTAGGGCGTATATCCGGTTTTGGGGTAGAACGAGGTGCGACCTCCGGAGGTGGGCACATCCGAACGGGACGAGAAATCGACCGGATCGACCTCTCCCTTCTCGTTCGTCACCAGCTGGGACTCCCATTTCCGTCCGTTGAAGAAGACACTCGCATAGAACCGTGCCTCCCGGTTCTGGTACATGTTGTAAACACGGTCGATCTTGTAGACGTCCTGCTGCTGCTCGCTCGGGGCGGAAACAACGCGGTTCACCGTGATCTTCTCGGGATCCGTCGTAAAGCCCTCCTCAACGTAATACGGATTGTCGGCCGTGGCCTCGGTTCCGTTGTCCATGTAGTAGGTATCGACCAGTTTCTGGGTCACACCCAATACGGCACCGCCGTTGCTGCCGGTCAGACGGGCCATGTACTGCAGGGGCGTGGCGACCTGCAGGTACTCGGAGAAGTCGTCGTAGATGGCCGGCGACCGGGAAAACAGCGCCTCCTTGTTGAAGGGGTCGTTGAAGACCTGCCGGTAGTAGGCATAGGCATCCTCGAAACTGTTGGGAGACCCTTCGGCCGTTGCCCCGACCAGATCGTAGCGTCCGCCCTGCGTATCGATCAGCAGTTTGGCCGCGTCGGCCGCCCGTTTCCACTTCTCGGGATCGTAGCTCTGCGGGAACAGCTTCTTCCCGTCCTTGTTGGCCAGGTTGGCAAACTCCTTCAGGCCGGAATAGTTGTCCGGAGAGTTGAACAGCGGGCTGGCGGCATAAAGCAGCAGACGGGCACGCACGGCCAACGCGGAAGCCTGGGTCGGAGCCGCACCCCAGGCATCCTCATAAGAGGTGGGGAGTTGGTTGGCAAGGGTCAGCAGCTCCTCATCGAGCCAGTTCACCACCTCGTCCACGCTGTTGCGGCTCACGAGGAAAGACTCCTCCGAAGCGCCCGGATCAACGGCCGACTTCACGATCGGAATCGGTCCGAACTGTTCGAACAGCAGCACATGGTAGTATGCGATCAGGAAGCGGGCCTGTAACTTGAGTTTATCGACCTTCTCCTGCGTATTGATATCCGTCTGCTGGGGCACGACATGTACGTTGTCGAGGAAGACATACAGGTGGCGGATCACCCGGTAGAGCGGGATCCACTTCTCGCCGAAGCCCGAACCGGAAACGCTCCAGTCTCCACGCGTTATCCGGTAGGCCTTGTAGCAGTCCCGGTTGTCGTTGATGTCGGCCTCGTCGGAGATCAGTTCATACGGGGAGGAGAACTCCCACCAGTCCGGCGCATAATCGACCGAGCTGGTCAGGGTCATCATCAGCGGGCTCGGAATCAGGGAGTAGCCGTGGGCCAGCCAGCTCAGCGTCGTGGAGCCGTTGCCGAAAACATAGTCCAGGTCCTGGACATTGGTCGGTTTGTCGAAAAAGCTGTCGCACGAAGAGGTTCCCATCAACAGGCCGAGCAGCGCGACACAATATTTCAAGCATTTCATAACTGTAATCGTTTAAAAGTTCAATTCCACACCGAACGAATAGCTCTTCATCACCGGGTATTTCATACCGCTGTTCGTTCCCAGCTCCACGTCCCACAAATCGAAATCACTGAACGTAAGTAGGTTGTTCCCGATAAAGTAGACGCGCAGATGCTCGATTCCGGCCTTGATCGACCACTTCCGCGGCAGCGTATACCCCACAACGACATCCTTCACGCGCAGGTAGGACATGTTGCGCTGCCACCAGGTCGAATTAAGGTAGTTCTGGTCGTTGTATCCGCCGCGCACACGGGGCGAGAAGACGTCCTGACGCGGATTCTCCTCGGTCCAGAAACTGTTGGCCAGCTTTTTATAGATATTCGCATCCGAAACGGTCGGGATGACGTTCTTGTCCACCGGACCGTCGTCGTCGTTGTTGATGATACGGGTCACGTGCGCCGCACCCTGCAGACGGATACCGAAATCGAAGGCCTTGTAGGCCACGTTGATACCCAAACCATAGACGATCTCGGGCGTATCGCTGTAACCGATTGCCGTGAAGTCGTCCTTCGTGATGAAGCCGTCGCCATTGACGTCCCGGTACTTGATGTCACCGGGAGCCACCTCGATTCCGAGTTCGGGGACGGGCAAATGCTGGAGCAGATTGCCCTCGGCGTCGAAATCCTCCTTCGTATACAGCCCCTCGGCAACCAGGCCGAACTGCTGTCCGTAGGGATGGCCGATCCGATCGAGGTTCGGATAGCGGGGTTCGGGATCTCCGTTATAGACGATCTCGTTGCGTGCATAGGTGAAGTTGCCCATGGCCGAAATCCGCCAATCGCCCTTCATGTAGTTGTAGACCAGGCTCATATCGACACCATGATTCTTCATCTTGCCCATATTGGTCCACGGATCGACGCTGAAACCGGCACTGTACGGGAGCCGACGGTTCTGGCACAGGATGTTTTTGCGGTAGTTGTTGAAGTAATCGACCGTAAGATCGAACCCGAACATGGAAAGTTCCACTCCGATGTCCCGCTTCAACTCGGTTTCCCAGGTCAGGTTGCTTCCGAACTTGCCTTCCATCAGGCCGCCGTAGGGTCGCGATGTGGGGTATTTGCCGAAATCATATCCGTTGCTGCCCACAATCTCGGCCAGATAGGCATAACGGGTGCTGCTTCCGAGCTGATCGTTACCCACGGTACCGAACGAACCGCGGATCTTGAATTTGGGAATCACCTGCTTGATGTTCTCCCAGAAAGGCTCTTCGGAGACATACCAGCCCAATGCAACGGCCGGGAAGATACCGATGCGGTGTCCCGGAGCAAAGTTCTCCGATCCGTTCACACCCAGGTTTCCCTCGATGAAGTAGCGGTTGTCGTAATTGTAGGTCACACGCGAGGCCAGGCCCTGGCTCTGGTAGGGCAGCAGAGCGAACTCGCCGCTTCCGTTGGCGATGTTTCGGATACGCTGGTTGTAGAGAACCAGCGCCCCGACGTTGTGCTTGCCGAAGGTGCGGTCGTAATTCACGGAGGCCTCCAGATAGGTCGTGTAGGCCATCGCGCTGCTCTTGCTCAGGTTCAGGAACGGCGAGTCGCCCGGATAGTAGTTTCCGATCAGGTTGCCCTCCTCGTCGCGGCCCGTCGCATAGAACTTGTCGGGGCTGAACACGCCCACCAGGGAGCTTGTATTGTCCACGTCGTAGGCGAACAGAACCCGGGCGCTCAAACCTTCGGTAATGAAATCCAGCTTCTGGTTCAGCGTTCCCGTAGCCGTCGTCACGCTGTTGCCGTCCTCCTTGTAGCCGAGCTGTGTCAGCCAGTTGTACGGGTTCTCGCCGATAACGGGGGTCGAAAGCTGCCCGTCGGAGTAACGCACGGGAAACTCGTTCGGTTTGGTCGTGATTGCCAGCCGCCAGATGTCATCGACGCTCGTACGCGGTCCGTTCACGGTCGTCAGCTGCGATCCCACATTGAAGTTGAATACGGTCGTCTTCGTCAGGTCGATGTCGAAGTTGCCGCGGAAATTGACCCGGTTGAGCCGGATGTTCGAGTTCCACGGACGGCTGTTGTCCGTCGTATAGATACCGTCCTCGGTGTGGTACGAGGTGGAGACGAAATAGCGGATCTTCGGCGAACCGCCCGAAATATTGACATTGACGTGCGCGTGCTTGGTCGTGGACTTGACCAGCGCGTCCATCCAGTCCACATCGGGATAGAGGTCCGGATCGGTCCGGTTGCGCGTATTCGTAATGCGGTAGTCGGGATAGGGTTCGGGACCCGCATTGCCACCCAGCACATGGGCCATGTTCATCAGTTCCATGTATTCCACGGCACCCACGAATTCGGGCATGATCGTCGGAGCCTTCACCGCATATTCGGCACTCACATCGACCTTCAGCTCGCCGATGGATCCCTTTTTCGTCGTGATGGCGATGACGCCGTTGGCTCCCCGGACACCGTAGACGGCCGTAGCGCTGGCATCCTTGAGAATCGAGAACGACTCGATCTCCTTGGGGTCGATCGAGTTGAAATCACGTTCGACGCCATCGACCAGAATCAGCGGCGACGTATTGCCCTTGAAGGTGGCCATGCCGCGGATCCAGAAATCGGCCCGGTCGTTGCCGACCTCGCCCGACCGCTGCACGGCGATGATTCCCGGGATGTTTCCCGCCAGCGTCTGACTCAGGGCCGATTTGGAGGAGACCGAAAGAGCGGTCGCCTGAACCGAGGCGATGGCTCCAATCACGCTCTCCTTCTTCTGCGTACCGAATCCGACGACCACGACATCGTCGATATTCGTGGCATCGGGCAGCAGCTGGATATTATAGGTCTTGTTGCGTTCGATCGGAACCGTCTGCGTCTGGTAACCGATAAAACTGAACTGCAGTTTGCCGGAAGCGGGGACCTCAAGGCTGAAGCTGCCCCTCGCGTCCGAGGATGTCCCGAGGGTGGTCCCCTCGACGGTGATCGTGGCCCCGATCACCGGCTGCAGGTTCTCATCCATGATGTTGCCCGAGACCCGTGTCTTGTCCTGGGCGTTCACGGTCCCTGAGAACAGGAAACTCAGCAGACACACCAACAGCATCCTGGGCGACCAGAAGACGCTGTCTCTTCTTTTCTTGTAGCATTCCTCACTCATAGATCAGTAATTTTAGGTTTAGGGTTATACATTGAATGGTAAAGTTCACATAAGATCAACCGCGTTTTTCCCTTTAACAAAGAAACCCAATTATACCAGATTTGAGATTAAAAATTGTATCAATCAATTTCATTTTTAAATCATCCGATCTTAACCAAAACAAGGAATCGCATACATATCAAGCACTTGTACACATACGACATATTCAACGGCATTTCGGCGTGTCCTTAGCCATAGTCGCACATATCGTTTTTTTTCCTACTTTCGATTACCGTTTATTCAACACGAAACAGCCATGCCGCGCAGAATCATTCTCCTTCTTTCGGCCGTTTTTCTGGAATTCGCCTTCGCCCGAAGCGCACCGATGGTCATCGATGTAATCAATTCGGAAAAGGGTTTGCTGAGCAATACGATCCTCTCCATTACGGAGGATTCGTTCGGCCGCATGTGGATCGGAACCGCCAACGGCATCTCCTGCTACAACGGCGACATGCCGATGAACATCTCCGTCAATACCGCCCCCCGGCGCATTTCGAACAAATACGCCCAGAGCCTGCTGCCCATGGAGAGCGGCGACGTATGGATCGGGACCCCCGACCGGCTGAACATCTACTCCTACCGGGGCGATTCCGTTTTCATCGCCAACCGCCAGGAGATCGGAATCTCCGATATCACCGCCCTGCTGATGAGCCGGGACAAGAGAACGATCTGGATAGGCAGTACGGACCAAGGGGTCGGGGCATACGACCTCCCCGAAGGCAAGTTCCGCAAACTGCAGTTCCCGGACAGCACGAACCTGCCGAAGCACATCATCACCCTGTGCGAGGATCCGAACGATTATCTGTGGATCGGAACACGGTACGACGGAATATACATCTATGACCTGAAGAACGGCAAACTCTCCGGTTTCCCCATGCAGCATGCAACGGTCAATGCCCTGTGCACCGGACGAAGCGGCACCATGTGGATCGGGACACACGACGGGCTGTTCGGCGGAACGGTAAACGGCCCCATGGTGCGCATCAGCCACCCCATGGTGGACCACATCAAGATCATGGCGATCGTCGAAGACCGCAACGGCACGATCTGGGTCGGAGGAGACAACGGCCTGGTCGCCTTCTCCCCCGAATCGGTGACGCCCGACAACCGGATCACGGACCTGCGCTCCGTTTCCGAAGGTCCCGGAATCGGCAAACTGACATACCGATACGTCTCGGCGCTGTATTACGACAAGAAGCAGACCCTCTGGGTAGGAACCTTCGGCGGCGGCATAAACATACTCGACATCTCGGAGTTCTCCCCCTCGGTCATCACCCCGATCGAGGACATGCAGGACGGAAACTCCTCGAACAAAACGCTCGCCATCTGCCGGGGGAATGACGACGACCTCTGGTTCGGGATGGACGGACACGGAGTCGTCCGCTACGATCTGGTGACAGGCCAAAAACAGGTGTTCTCCGGGTCGGACATCCACGACTCGGTGATCGTCTCCCTGTGCAGAGACGAGAACGGATACATCTGGGCCGGCGGATATTACAACGGTCTGGCCTATCTTGCCCCCGGCTCCGACCGTTTCGTGGCGATCCGCAACACGCCGCACAACGAGACGATCCGGGCCATTGCCACGGACGGAGGAAAGATCTACTACAACAATGATTCGGATCTGTTCTGCTACGACTTCCTCAGCAAAAGGACGACCCGCCCGCTTGCCGGGCGGCTGAACAAGAAGCTGGACATCCGCACGATCGTCATCGACCGCGAAACCATATGGCTGGGCACCTACCACAACGGAATCATCGGGTACGACAGGGAGACGGGGCGGATCACCGAAATCCCGGTCCACAAGGATTTCGGGAATGCCGTGGTATGGGACATGGTCCTCTTCGACCGGCAACTGTGGTGCGCCACCGATCTCGGGCTTTTCCGAACCGACCTGACAGGCGATCCCCTGCGGGGCGAGTTCATCGCCTCACCCGATCCCGGCTCCAAAAGTTTCGTGGCCGTAGCATCGGACAACAACGGCAAACTGTGGCTCTCCGGGACCAGCAAGATATACTGCTACGACATAACGGCCCAAAAATATACCCAGGTCACAACCCCAAAGATGCTCTCGGTGACCGACTATTCGGATGCCGCCATCCTGATCGACCGGACCGAGACATACGTCGGCGGATTCAAGGGCGTCGCCATCGTCAGAGACCGGCGGGAGTCGCCCGACACCATCCAGGCAAGGGAACTGTTCCTGGCCAACCTGAACATCAACAACCATCCGGTCTACCCGGGCGCCAGGCGATCTCCGCTCAAGAAAAACCTCAATGCGCAGGAGCGGATCGTACTCAGTCACAAGCAGAACAACATCTCGCTCGATTTCATCATACCCTATTTCGGATACGAGATCGCCAGCTACAGGTACCGGATAAAGGAGCGCAGCAACGAATGGTCCGAACTGGGGGCATCGCACACCCTCTCGATCAACAACATGCCTTACGGCAAATACACGCTCGAGATCGAAGGCTCCATCGCCGATTCGCCGAAAGTATTCTCCCGAACCCTCCAGCTCGTCTTCCGACCGCCGTTCTATCTCTCGACCGGAGCGAAATCGCTCTACCTGCTTCTCATCGTACTTGCCGCCTTCGTTGCCGTACGGATCACCAAGACACGCATCGAATTGAAACATACGCTGGAGATGGAGCAGGCCAACCGGAAAAAGGATGAAGAACTCAACGAGGCAAAAATCAGCTTCTTCACCACCATATCCCACGAACTGCGAACCCCGCTGACCCTGTTGCTGGCTCCGATCGACCAGCTCAAGGCATACGAAACCAACTCTTCGAAACTGAAAAACTACCAGCTCATCGAAAGGAATGCCAAAACCCTCCTCTCGCTGGTCAATCAGATCCTCGATTTCCGGAAAAACGAAAAGGGGGAGATCCGCCTGCAGGTGGCCCGCACCGACATCCGCACGCTGATTGCGGACATCATACTTCCGTTCGACCAGCTGGCCGGTTACAGGAACATTGCATTCCAGGCCTCGTTCCCCCAATCGGGGACATCGGTCTGTATCGATGCCGACATATTGACGAAAATCATCAACAACCTGCTCTCCAACGCCTTCAAGTTTACGGAGCCGGGAGGCAAAATAACGCTGACGGCAGACATCACCTCCAACGAACTGGTGCTCTCGGTCGCCGACACGGGCATCGGCATGGCCAAGGAACAGCAGGAAAAGGTGTTCGACATATTCTATCAGGGAGACAACGCACAGACAAAATACGGAAGCGGACTCGGATTGTATCTGGTAAAATCGCTCGTAAAGATCCACCACGGGGATATCTCCGTAGAGAGCACTCCCGGCATCGGGACAACGTTCCGGTGTACGCTGCCCTGCAGAGAGGATTTTTTCATCGACTCGGAATTCGCACCGACGGAAGTCGGATCGGAGAAAGAGGTGATCCGGGAACCGGATACGCAGCCGGAAGAGAAGATGGAATCGGGCGACAAGGGCAAGGAGGAGACGATCCTGATCGTGGAGGACAACGAGGACATCGTCGAGTTCCTGACCGACAGCCTCGGGGTTAAGTACAACATACATGCCGTCTCCAACGGAGCCCGGGCTCTGGAAAAACTGAACGAAATTCCTGAAACCTCACTGGTCATCACGGATGTGATGATGCCCATCATGGACGGAATCACCCTGTGCCGCGAGATCAAAACCAACTTCGACACAAGCCATATCCCGGTCATCATCCTTTCGGCCAAATCCGAGATGGAGGACATGATGAACGGACTGCGCTGCGGAGCCGACGCCTACATATCCAAACCGTTTTCGCTGACCCACCTGAAGATTCAGATCGAGAAGCTGATCGAAATCCGGAAAACGCTCAAGGAGAAATACCGCAAATCGCTAAACTTCAGTTTCAACAACGAACATGAGGATGTATTGTCTGCCGAGAACAGATTCCTGAACGACATCACGCAGATCATCCTGCAGAACCTGTCGGACGTAAACCTCAACGTAGACTACATCAGCAGCGCCATATCGATGAGCCGGGCCAGTCTCTACCGCAAACTGAAATCGATCACCGGACTCTCCGTGAACGACTTCATCCGCAACATCCGGTTGAGCCGGGCCGAATACGAACTGCGGGAGACCCCCAAGACCATCTCCGAGATCGCCTACGACAACGGATTCAGCACGCCCTCCTATTTCAGCACCTGCTTCACCATTCAATACGGCTGTTCCCCCAAGGCATACCGTCAGAACAATGAGGCGAAGAAGGGGTAACCGTGACGGAGCAGGCAACAGCCCCTGAAAAAAGCGTCGGGCCCCGACCGGGGTCCGACGCTGATGCAAAAGAAGGAAAGAGGGCTATTCGCCGACCATGGCGTGGCGGTAGCCGTCGGTCTTGTTCCAGTCGCCGCGCGTAAAGTCCGGAACGGCGACAGGTGCACTGTTGTGTTCGAGCGACATGGCCGTGAGCGCCCCGATGCACGACCACTCGGCCGCATCGTAAACGTCCTGGTCGAGCGGCAGTCCGTTGCGCAGGCAGTAGATCAGACGGTAGTCCATGATGAAGTCCATACCGCCGTGGCCGCCCACCTCGCGGGCCTTCTCCTCGATATCCTTCACGATCGGGTCCTTGTAGCGCTCCATCAGCGCAGCCTTGACCTCCTCCGGCACGAAGCCGTGAGCCGAGAGGTTCTCGTGATCGGGCACGTCATTGGCCAGCTGCTCCGGGCGGAAGGCATAGCCCTCGACCGGATACTTGTTGGCAAAGCCCTCGGTTCCCGTCAGCTGGTACATGCGGCTGTAGGGACGCGGCGTGTAGACGTTGTGCTGCAGGTGGATCGTACGGCCCTTCTCGGTCTTGATAAGCGTCAGCGTATGGTCGCCGTTGGCAAACTCCGTAGCTCCCATCTTCTCCTGTGCGGTCTTCAGACCGTTCACCGACTTGGTGTCCATCGCAACCAGATAGTTCATCTTGTCGCCGCGGTGGATGTCGAGCAGCTGGCAGGCGGGGCCCAGGCCGTGCGTGGCATAGACGTCACCGCGGTGTTTCTGGTCGAAATCGAGGCGCCAGTTGCCCTGATAGTAGTCCCAGAACTCATCGAGATTGTGGATGTAGGCACCCTCGACGTGGAGGATCTCGCCGAAAAGCCCGTGCTGCGCCATGTTGAGCGTCGTCAGCTCGAAGAAATCGTAGACACAGTTCTCGAGCATCATGCAGTGGCGCTGCGTCTTCTCGGCGGTGTTCACCAGCTGCCAGCACTCGTCGAGCGACTGCGCGGCGGGAACCTCGACGGCGACGTGCTTGCCGTGCTCCATGGCATAGACCGCCATCGGAACATGCTTGAGCCACGGCGTGGCGATGTAGACCAGGTCGATGTCCTCACGCTCGCAGAGCTGCTTCCAGCCCTCCTCGCCGCTGTAGGCCTCGGCACGCGGCAGGCCGCGCTCCTCGAGGATCTTCTGCGAAGCCTCGACCCGCTCGGGATAGAGGTCGCACAGCGCCTTGATCTCCACGCCGTCGAGGTGCGTGAAACGGCTGACGGCACCCGGACCGCGCATACCCAGCCCGATGAAACCGACGCGGACGGTCTCCATGGGCTCGGTCCGCAGGCCAAGGACCGACTGCTGCCCCGGCTCGCGCTCCGGAGTATCGAAGACGATCACGCCATCGACGGTCGTCCAACCCTTGTCCGTATCCCCGCCGCAGCAGGACGAAAACAGCATGCCCGCCAGGGCACACATCAGAATGCAAAATTTCTTCATAGGAAAGCGGTTAATGTTATTTATCACAAATATACGGAAATATTTTTGAAATCTTCCTGGGTTTGACTACTTTTGCGCAACGAAAAAAATTCACTCCGGTCTCCATGTATCGCAGATTCGCAGCGGCTCTCCTCTCGGCACTCCTGCTGTCACCGGGATGGCTCGGCATGACGGGCTTCACGCAACTCATCGGCTTCGTACCTCTGCTGTGGATCAGCTCCTCATACGAAGGAGGCCGGCGCAACTGGTGGCGGATGTTCGGATGGGCGGCACTCACCTTCGTGTTGTGGAATGCGATGACCATATGGTGGATCTGGAACGCCACTCCGGTGGGTCCCGTCGCCGCAACGCTTGCCTCGACCACCCTCAACATGATCGCCTTCATGTTGTTCCACTCCGTTTCGAAAAAGGCCCACAAGGCCCTTGCCTACACAACCTTCGTCGCCGCCTGGATCTCGACCGAATACTGGTACACCACCGGCGAATTCTCGTGGCCGTGGCTGGTGCTGGGCAACGGATTCTCACACGACATATGGGCCGTGCAGTGGTACGAATACACGGGCGTCTTCGGCGGTTCGCTGTGGGTGCTCGTCTGCAACCTGCTCGTTTTCGAGGCCCTGCGCTCCCGCTCGCGGCGGCGTATCCTGGCAGCGGCCGCAGCCGTCGTGCTGCCTCCGGCCGCTTCGCTCTGCATCGGGGCCGCGTGGCGGCAGCCCGACCAGGGGACGGTCCGCGTAAGCATCATCCAACCCAATGTGGACTGCTACGACAAGTTCCACGGCGACGTCTCGCGACAGGAGCGCAACCTGATCGACCTGATCGGCCAGGTGCCCTCCGACGCGCAGTTCATCCTGCTCCCCGAGACGGCCGTACCCGACTACTATTGGGAGCCGGCACTCTCGACGACACCGGGCGGCAGCACCGCAGGACCGTTCTGGCAGGAACTCGCCGACTCGCTCCGCACGGGGCATCCCGATGCGCTGCTGATCGCCGGGGCCAACACCCTGCGCCGCTACGAGGCCGGCACACAGAGCCGCACGGCACGCCTCAACCGGGCCGACGGCAGCTATTACGACATCTTCAACTCGGCCGTGGGACTTGACTCCGCCGGATGCATCCAGCTGCACCACAAGGGGCGGCTGGTCATCGGCGTGGAGAACACCCCGACATGGGTCTTCGACGTGTTGAGATTCCTGGTCATCGACCTGGGCGGCACGCTCGGGCAGATCGGCATGGGGCAGCACGGGACGGCCTTTGAGCACGCCGGGACGAAGGTCGGGCCGGCAATCTGCTACGAAGGGCTCTACGGCGCGTTCTACGGCGATTTCGTGCGCCGCGGCGCGCAGTTCATGGCCATCGTCTCGAACGACGGCTGGTGGGACGACACCCCCGGATACACGCACCTCTTCTCGATCTCGCGGCTGCGAGCCGTGGAGCACCGCCGGGCCATCGCCCGCGCGGCCAACACCGGAAAATCGGGCTTCATCTCCGCGCGCGGCGACGTCGGACAGACGCTCGGCTGGGAGGAGCGCGGCGTGCTGACGGCCGATGTTCCGCTCTCGTCGCAAACCACGTTCTACACCCGATACGGCGACTACGTGGCCCGCATCGCAGAGTATGTCCTGCTGCTCTCGCTACTCTACTACGTCGCCTACCGGATCAAACGCAAAAACTATCTCGTCCAATAATACCCTGCTTTATGAACTATAACCAAACCCTCGAGTTTCTCTTTTCGTCGCTCCCGGCTTTCGAAAACACGGGCGCTTCGGCCTACAAACCGGGATTGGAACGCATCACCGCATTCTGCCGCCATCTGGGCAACCCGCAGCGGAACTTCTTCACGATCCACGTCGCCGGCACCAACGGCAAAGGGTCCGTGGCGCACATCATCGCCGCAGTGCTCCAGCAGGCCGGCTACCGCACGGGCCTCTTCACGTCGCCCCACCTGCAGGACTTCCGCGAACGCATCCGCGTGGACGGTGAAATGATTCCCAAGCAGAAGGTGGTGAACTTCGTGGACAAGCACCACGACAAGATGGTCGGACTGGAGCTGTCGTTCTTCGAGATGACCGCCGCGATGGCCTTCGACTACTTCGCACAGAGCGACGTCGAGGTGGCGGTGATCGAGACCGGGCTCGGAGGGCGGCTCGATGCAACGAACATCATCGTGCCGATCCTGAGCATCATCACCAACATCGGACTCGAGCATACGGCCCTGCTGGGCGACACACTTCAGAAGATCGCCGCCGAGAAGGCCGGGATCATCAAGAAGAGCATCCCGGTGATCATCGGCGAGGCGGACGACCGCTACAACGGCGTGATCGAGCAGGCCGCCGCCGCCAACAAGTCGCGCGTGATCTACGCCGAACGGGAGTTCCTCTACGAGGGCCGCACGGAGCGGGACGGGAGCCAGCTCTTCCGGTTGCGCCGCACGCGCGACGACAAGGCCTTCGAAGTCGAACTGGACCTTGCGGGCAACTACCAGAGCCACAACATTGTGACGGCTTCGGCCGCCGTGGATTTCCTCCACGAGGAGACCCCGCTGACGATCTCTCGACGCGCCTATCTCGAGGGCATGCGCGGGGCTGCGTCACACACCGCATTGCACGGACGCTGGCAGAAGCTGGGCGAGGCTCCGCTCACGATCTGCGACACGGGCCACAACGCCCACGGCATCGCCTATGTGGCCGAGCAGTTGAAGGCCACGCCGCACCGGAAGCTCTACTGCGTGATGGGCTTCGTCCGCGACAAGGACCTGGCACACATCCTCCCGCTGCTGCCCCGCGACGCCCACTACATCTTCACGCAGGCCCGTTCGGAGCGGGCGCTGACGGCCGGAGAACTGACGGCCAAGGCCGCCATCTACGGGCTGCAGGGCGAGGCCGTAGCCGACGTGCAGGCCGCCGTGGCCCGGGCCCGCGAGCTGGCCGGAGCCGAAGACATGATCTTCATCGGCGGCAGCACCTACGTGGTCGGCGAGGCGCTCTGACCGGACCGTGAGGCAAACGCAAGACAAAGGGGTCGGAAACAGTTCCGGCCCCTTCTCTTTTTCCCGTGTTCCATGTGCTGCATCCGGGCGGTCGCTCCGATCCGCCGCACGCCGTCTCCGACCCGCGACGCACGGTCCGGCAACCGGCAGTGCGCACCAACGCCTCAGCCTCCCGGCAGCCGGCTCTCTCCGGACTCCGCAGCAAACGGGCGCGCTCCCGACCCGGAGAAGGATCAGGCCTGCCCCATCTTGGGCCCCGAATCGCCCCCGGCATTCGGTGTCGGGATCTCGATCTTGCCCATCGAGCTCTCGTAGCGCGCGATGTTCTCCTGCAACGACCACAGGAGCCGCTTGGCGTGCTCGGGCGTGAGGATGATGCGGCTCTTGACATGCGCCTTCGACACGCCCGGCAGGACGGTCGCAAAATCGAGTATGAACTCCGAAGAGGAGTGTGCAATGAGTACCAGATTCGAATAGTGGCCCTGTGCGACCGCATCGTCGAGATCGATGTCGAGGCCGAATTGTTTCATCTCTGCCATGGTTCGCTGCTTGTTGTTTTCTGCAAAAATAGAGGATTTCGCCCTTTGCGAAGCCCGCAGGAGGCGTTTTTTTTCGAGATTTTTTCAACATCCCGAATCCCGAGGCCGAAGCGGCCGCAGCCCCCGCCGCCGAAGGCGGGCAGGACAAATAAATTTGGTGTTGCGCGCGGGTTGTATTATCTTTGTTCCCTAAAACACCCGAAAGGCGAAGAACATGGGATTTGAGATTCTGGAACTCCTCTTCCGAGGCATCTGCGTGGGCGTCGCGGCATCGATCACCGTCGGCCCCGTGGCCGTGCTCTGCATCCAGCGCACGCTCTCGAAAAGCCGCAAATCGGGCATCGTCTCCGGAATCGGAGTCGCCTGCGCCGACACGTTCATGGCCATGGCCGCCCTGTTCTTCTACTCGATGCTCCAGACCCAGATCGAGCAGTACAACACCCTGTTGCGCGTCATCGGCGGCATCTTCGTGGTCATCGTCGGCGTCTACATCTTCGCCCAGAACCCCGTGCCGCAGATCCGCCGCAACCGCGCCGGAAAGACATCGCTCGGACAGGACTTCGCCTCGATATTCGGGCTGACGATCGCCAACTTCATCATGGTGATCCCCTACATCCTCGCCTTTTTCGCCGTCTTCAAGATCTCGAGCGGCGACATGACCCAGACGGGATTCGGCGGATTCGTCCGCTCGGTATTCGTCATCGCCGGGTTCTTCGGCGGCGCCGCCTTCTGGTGGACCTTCCTGGCATGCGTCATCAGCCTCTTCCGCCGCCGGTTCCGCCCCCGCCACATGCTCACGATCAACCACACGGCCGGCATCATCATCGGCCTGCTGGGCATATACAGCATATTATCCACCTTCTTCTCCATATTCCCCAATGTCGGACATTAAACCCAACAAGATCATCATCGCCGTAGACGGATTCTCGTCGTGCGGAAAAAGCACCTTCGCCAAGGCCATTGCGGCCCGGCTGGGATATATCTTCATCGACACCGGAGCCATGTACCGCGCCGTGACGCTCTATGCCCTGGAGCACGGCGCCATCCGTTCGGGCATCGTCGATGAGGAGGCGGTGGTCCGTCTGCTCGGGCAGATCTCGATCACCTTCCGCTTCAACCCCCAGCGCGGGGCCAGCGACATCTATGTGAACGGCGACCTGGCCGAAGGCAAGATCCGCACGATCGAGGTGTCGAACTGCGTAAGCCGCGTGAGCGCCATTCCGGAGGTCCGGCAGAAACTCGTGGCCATGCAGCAGGAGATGGGACGCCGCCGCGGCGTGGTGATGGACGGACGAGACATCGGCACGGTGGTATTTCCCGATGCCGAACTGAAGATATTCATGACGGCCGATCCCGCCGTACGGGCGCGCCGCCGCTACGACGAACTGAAGGCCAAGGGCGACGCGGTATTGCTCGAGGAGATCGAGCGCAACGTCCGCGAACGCGACAAGGCCGACATGTCCCGCGCGATCTCCCCGTTGCGGCAGGCCCCTGACGCCGTGGAGCTGGACAACAGCCACATGACCGTCGAGGAGCAGATGGCGTGGTTCATGGAGCGGTTCGAAGGATTGAAAAACTGAAAGAACGACCCGCCCTCCCGTCCGGGGAGAACGCCCGCGCGGCCGCAGATGCCGCACGCCGCGGAACGCCGGCCGGCGGGAGCGGACAAGAGAACGACCAGGATGCAGATAGAGATCGACGACAAATCGGGATTCTGCTTCGGCGTAGTCCGGGCGATTTCGGAGGCCGAGCGGGCCCTCGCCGAAGGCGGTACGGTCTACTCGCTCGGGGATATCGTGCACAACCGGATCGAGGTGCAGCGCCTCGAGGGACTCGGGCTGCGGACCGTCGGCCATGCCGACATGCCCCGTCTGGGCGGCTGCCGGCTCTTCATACGCGCACACGGGGAGCCGCCGACAACCTATGCGACGGCCCGCGAACTGGGCATCGAGGTCATCGACGCCACCTGCCCGGTGGTGGCCCGCCTCCAGCGGCGGGTGAAGCAGGCCCACGCCGGGATGCGCGCCGTGGGCGGTCAGGTCGTGATCCTCGGCAAGCGGGGGCACGCCGAGGTGGTCGGGCTCACGGGCCAGGTCGCCGACCCGACGATCGTCATCGAGACGGCTGCGGACCTCGACCGCATCGACTTCACGCGACCGATCCACTTCCTCTCGCAGACCACGCAGAGCATCGCCCTCTTCGAGCAGCTCGGCGAGGAGATGAAACGCCGCGCAACCGACCCCGCGCAGGTACGGCTCGACGACACGATCTGCCGCCAGGTATCCGGACGCGAGGAGCATCTCGACCGGTTCGCCCGCCGGTTCGATGCCGTGATCTTCGTCTGCGGCCGCAAGTCGTCGAACGGCAAGGTGCTCTTCGAAGTGTGCCGCCGGGCCAATTCCCGGACCTACAACATCGAAGAGGCCGCAGAAATCAATCCCGCATGGCTTGAAGGCATCGCTTCGGTGGGAATATGCGGGGCGACCTCGACGCCCAAGTGGCTCATGCAGCAGGTTGCCGAGGCGGTCGGAAAGCTGGCCAAGGCCGGCGTACGGCCGTAACCCCACGCCGCAGGAACAGGAAAACCAATAAAAATCCGATATCATGAAACGTTATTTGATCCGTTCGCTGAAATATTTCGTAGCCCTGTGCGTTCTATGTGCGGGCATTATGGCGCTCAACCGCATGATGGGGTCGGCGCTGGACATCCGGCAGACCCTCTACGTCATGTTCCACACAACCCGCGGGATGCTGCTGCCGGCGGTCATCGTCGTACTGGCAGCCCTCTACCCGAAATTCGGATTCATCGTCCGCAAGGTCGAGGGCGACGTGCAGCAGAACCGCGAGCAGATTCTGAACGCCTTCCGCTCGGCCGGGTTCGACCTCGTCCGCGAGGCCGACGAGGCACTCTTCTTCCGGGCAAAGAGTCCGCTCTACAAGCTCCTGCTGCTCGGAGAGGATGAGATCAAGGTTTCGCAATACGGCCAGTGGATCCTCATCGACGGCATCCGCCGCGGTGTGGCCCGGGTCGAATACCGGCTGGATTCGTACATACGCATGAGACAATATGACAACTAAACGCAAATACGGCTTTCTGATCGCCGCAACCGCCCTGCTGGCCATCGCAGGGGGCTCGATCCATGCCCGCAAGGACGACTTCGGGCTGGGCCGCAACATGGAGATCACGGTGAACATGATGCGCGAACTCGCGCTCGGATACGTCGATCCGATCGACCCCGACCGGCTGATGGAGGGGGCGGCCGCCGGCATGGTCAGCGACCTCGACCCCTACACGGAGTACATCTCCGAGGAGGGGCTCTCGGACTTCGAACTGCTCACGACGGGCAAATACGGGGGCGTCGGCGCCCTGATCCGCAAAAAGGGCGACTGGGTGAAGATCTCGCAGCCCTATGCCGGGACCCCTTCGGACCGGGCCGGGCTGAAGATCGGAGACCTGATCCTCTCGATCGACGGTAAGTCGGCCAAAGGGCTCACGACCGAGGAGGTGTCGGGAATGCTCAAGGGCGAACCCGGCAGCAAGGTGAAGATAACGGTCATGCACCTCGACAGCACGCAGCAGAGCGTGACGCTCCGCCGCGAGCGGATCTCGATCCCGGGCGTACCCTACGCCGGCTGGGTGAAGGAGGGAATCGGATACATCCGCCACAGCGACTTTACGGAAGGGTGTTACGAGGAGATGCGCGCCGCGATCGACCGACTCCGCGCCGAGGGTGAACTGAAGGGACTGGTGCTCGACTACCGTTCGAACGGAGGCGGCATCATGCAGGAGGCCGTGAAGATCCTCTCGCTCTTCGTGCCGCGCGGCACGGTGGTCGTAACGACCCGCGGCCGCAACGAACAACGCGACTACCGCACCGAAGCCGAGCCGATCCTTCCGGACCTCCCGCTCGCCGTGCTGGTGGACGGCAGCACGGCCTCGTCGTCGGAGATCGTCGCCGGTGCGCTCCAGGACCTCGACCGCGCCGTTCTCATCGGCCAGCGCAGCTTCGGGAAAGGGCTGGTGCAGGCGACCCGCCCGCTGGGATACAACACGATGCTCAAGCTCACGACGGCCAAATACTACATTCCCTCGGGACGCTGCATCCAGGCCATCGACTACTCCCACTCGCAGGAGGGCTCCGTACGCACGGTTCCCGACTCGCTGATCTCGGAGTTCGAGACCCGTGCGGGCCGCAAGGTCTACGACGGCGGCGGCATCATGCCCGACATCGACGTGGAGCCCGAATACATCTCGCGCTTCGCCGCAACGCTCTACGCCCTGGGATTCATCGAGGATTTCGGCGACGAGTACACGCGCCGCAACCCGGGACAGCAGATCGACATCCGCACCTTCTCGATCACCGATGCCGACTATGCCGACTTCGCCGCCTTCATGCAGGACAAGGAGGTGCCCTACGAGTCGGATACGCGCCGGGCACTCAAGGCCCTCAAGAAGGCAGCCGAAGACGACCGCTTCGCCGAGCTCAAGGAGCAGTTCGAGCGCGTGGAATCGGAACTCAAGGACGACACGGCCACCAACCTCGAGACCTACCGCGAACAGGTGATCGAGGCGATCAACAACGACATCATCCTGCGCCACGCCTACACGGCCGGCGTCATCGAACACGCCATGGCCGACGACAAGGGGGTTGCCCGGGCCGTCGAGGTGCTCGAACACCCGGACGAATACCGCCGCATCACCACAGAGCAGGATACCCGGAGAAAATAGCGGCCGGCAAGAACAAACCCGGAGCCACAGACGCCCCAAAAACACAAGCACCATCCATGACAAGCAAAAGACTCTTCTTCGCCCTGCTCCTCGCCTTTGCGGGTACGGCCTGCAACAGGGAGGCAGCGCCAACCGGATCTCCCGTCGGCGTATGGGCCGACGCCACATGCGAGGTAGTGCGCACCGAACGGTATGCATTGCTCTTCGAGCGCGACAGTTCGCTCATCACGTCCGAACTGCACCGTCTCAACGGCACAGGGGCCATCCGTCTGGGACGCACCGTATTCAGCCCCGACTCGGTGCTCCTAAGCGAGGTTCTCGCGCCAACGGACTCGGTACCGGCCGATGCCGGATCGCTGCAATCCGACGGGACGCTCCACATCACGATCGGAGGAAGGGCACACACGCTGACGCGCATCGAACGCTTTGCGGTCGTCCCACCATACGAGATGCCGCACGCTTCGCCGCTCGAGATCGGCAGCTGCATACAGCAATGGCAGTTGGGCGTGCGCTGTCAGGTGGAGTCGGGACAGGCCGCCTTCGAAGCCAATACGAACCGCCACAGCTACTGTTTCTACATCCTGCCCGGAATGATCTACTGTCGGGCGGCGCGACTGCGGTTCAACGATCGCGGAGGGCTTTTTGCGCAGAACATCCGCCTGATGCACAACGGGAGAGGACACACGGCATTCATGGAAGGCGACAACCGCAGCGTGAGCGCAGAACCGCTGACCATCGACAACACGAAATTCAGCCCCGACCAATGCGTCTTCGACCGGGAAGGCATCTACTGGTCGTTCATCCGCTTCGACGGCGACACGGCCGAGATCAACGGATGCGGTGAAACCTACCGCTACACGCGCCCGGAAAAGGGCGACCGCGACGAGTGGATCGCATTCGAAAAATATTGACCCCGCGCTCCGCGACGCATTCCGGACGTACGCACCGGAACACTGCGCGGAACGGAGATAACAGCAGAACGACATGAAACTCGCCCACACCATATTCTCGTTCCGGAACCGACTGGTCATCATCATCGTCGGCATCTCGCTGGGCGCCGTCTCGCTCCTCTACACCAACAACATGGCCCGGAGGCTCAAGGAGAAGGAGCAGCACGACGTCGTGCTCTGGGCCCACGCCATGGAGCGCATCAACCGCGACGTGCTGGGCGGTGCCCCGATGCAGGACCCGCTCGTCTCGGACATCATGTCCACGGGCAACAACATCCCCTTCATCATCACCGACGAGAACCTCAAGGTGCTCCATTCGCACCTGATTCCCGACGAGATCATCAACCACCCGGGGAAACTGCGGCGCGAGATCGACAAACTCACCGAGGAGAACACCCCGATCCCGGTGAAGATCCTTTGGTCGGCCAAACACTACCACATCATCTTCTACGGCAGGTCGGCCCTGCTCAAGTCGCTCTACTACTTCCCCTACATCCAGATTCTGGTCTTTGCGGCGTTCATATCGCTGGGATTCATCGCTTTCCGTTCGTCGAAGCACGACGAGCAGAACCGCGTGTGGATCGGTCTGGCCAAAGAGACCGCACACCAGCTCGGGACCCCCACCTCGTCGCTGCTCGGATGGATCGAATACCTGCGCTCGCAGCCCGTGGACCAGTCGGCCGTCGAGGAGATGCAGAAGGACCTCACCCACCTGATGAAGATCGTGGACCGCTTCTCGAAGATCGGCTCCGAGACCCCGCTCACCCCGGCCAACATCAACGAGGTGGTGGGCGAATCGGTCATGTACTTCCGCAAGCGGATACCGCGCAACGTCACGCTCGACTACAACGGACTGGCCATCGCCCCGGTGCAGGCGAACATCAACGCCGCGCTGTTCGAATGGGTGGTGGAGAACCTGATGAAGAACTCGCTCGACGCCCTGCAGGGTCACGGAGCGATCGATGTCCGCATCTCGTCGGACGAACAGCACGTGATGATCGACGTCAAGGATACGGGCAAGGGAATCCCCAAGAGCAACTGGAAACGCATCTTCGAGCCGGGCTTCACCACCAAGACCCGCGGCTGGGGCCTCGGGTTGTCGCTCTCGCGGCGGATCGTCGAGGAGTACCACCAGGGTAAGATCGCCGTGACCGAATCCGAAATCGGCAAGGGCACGACCATCCGCATCACCCTCAAACGCATCTACGCATAATGCAGCAGGAGGCGACATACCGGAGCAGCGATCCCGGAGCGTCCTTTTCGACTGACATCTCCGCAGATGCCGGCCGGAGCAGCCATGCCGATACAACGGCCGGGGCGGCAACGCTGCAAAAGAGCGGTGCGGCCGTTCTGCAACAGACCGGCACGACCGCGCAGCAGGGAGGCGACTCGTTGCAGGCGCCCCTGTCGCCGGCCGACTCGCTCGCCGCGGACAGTCTGGCAGCCCACACGGCCGATTCGCTGGCAGCATGGCCCTACGACCGCTACGGTACGGCCGACTCGCTGCCTGCGGAGCAGCAGGCCGTCATCTGGCGCGATACGACCGCAGAGGCCGTATTCGGCCGGGAGTCGGTGCTCGTACCGCCCCGCCCGCTGCCGCAGGCCGTCGGGCAGTCGCTCACCGACAACGCCGTGTTCCAGGGCTTCGTCCTGCTGCTCGCAGGGACCTATGCCACGCTGCTCTACCGCAACATCGGCGACATCCGCACGCTCCTCGGCCACGTCTCCCGCGAGCGGGCCGGCGGAGTCCGCCTCTCGGAGGATCCGGGCAGCAGCGGATTCACCCGGTTCCTGAACCTGGCGACGGCCATCGGCATGCTCTTTTTGGGCATCATCGCCGTCAAATACGGCGACTCGATCATGCCCCCGGCCCTCTCCGAAGCCCTGTCACACGGGGCCGTACTGGCCCTGAGCCTGATCGCAACGCTCGCCTGCGCAGCCATCGCCGCTCTCCAAAGGGGATTTCTGCAGCTGGTCGGGGCAGTCACCGCATCGCAACCGTTCGTCTCGCAACTGGGGCTTCTGCGCCGCACCTACTTCGTCCTGGGGATCATCGTCACATCTCCCGCCCTGCTGCTCTTCGCGCTCTGTCCCCGCGGATCGGGCGACGTGTGGTTCTGCGTCATTGCCATCGAATTAGCCATTACGGTCATCTTATACCTCAGAGAGACGCTGCATCTCTTTATTTCCAAAAAAATTTCAATTTTGCATTGGATTTTGTACCTTTGCGCCGTGGAAATCTTCCCGATCAGCCTCGTATGGCTGCTGGTGGCGAGATAGACACCCCGAAAGCTACAAACTAAACATTTCCGCAATTGAAAGTAAAAAGCGTATTGGTTTCGCAGCCGAGGCCTGCAATCATCGAAAAATCCCCGTTCTACGAGTTGTCCCAGAAGTATGAGGTAGAGATCGCCTACAAGCCCTTTATCCGCGTTGTCGGCGTCTCGCTGAAGGAGTTCCGCGCACAGCGGGTCGAAATCCTTACGCATACGGCCGTCATCTTCACGTCGCGAACCACTGTGGACAGTTTCTTCCACATCTGCGAGGAGGCGCGCATCACCGTTCCGGAAACCATGAAATACATCTGCCAGACCGAGGCCGTAGCCCTCTACCTGCAGAAGTACATCGTCTACCGCAAACGCAAGATCTCGTTCGCCGACGGGTCGTTCACCTCCCTCGTCGAGCTGATCATCAAACATAAGGACGAGAAGTTCCTCCTCGCCCTGAGCGAGCCCCACAAGCCCGAGTTGCCGGAGACGCTCGCCAAACTCAAACTGCCGGTCGATCCGGTAATCCTGGCCCGGACCGTAGCCGCCGATCTCGACGACATGCACCTGGAAAACTACGGACTGCTGGCGCTCTACTCGCCGTCGGACGTCAAGGCCCTCGTCGAGAAGTTCGGAACCGAGAACCTGCCCCCCGTGGCGGTCTTCGGCGAAGGGACGCTCCGCGCCGCCGTCGATGCCGGCATCACCGTGCTGGCGAACGCCCCGACGCCCGAAGCCCCGTCGATGGCCAAGGCCGTGGACATCTACCTGCGCAAGGTCGAGGCGGGCGAGGAGATCGAACCCGTATCGGTGGTGACCGACACCCGCAAGGAGGAGTTCATCCGCAACCAGCAGAACAAACTGGCCAAGAAGAGCCGCGTGCGCCGTCCGGGCACCTCCGAACCCCGCAAATAACGCCGACGCCATGCCAGACGACCGCTCGTTACCCCGTTCGGAACGGCTCCGCTCGCTCGGAGCCGTCCGGCGGCTGTTCGAATGCGGCGAAAGCGGGTTCGTCTTCCCCTTCCGCTACGTCTGGTATGCCGAACCGGACACCGAGCCATCGGTCGAGGTGCTCTTCACGGTGCCGAAGAAGTTCCACAAACGCGCCAACCGGCGCAACCTGCTGCGCCGCCGCACCAAGGAGGCTTATCGGCTGCAGAAACAGATCGTACGCAACGGTGCGACGGTGAATCTCGACCTCGCACTGATCTACTCCTCAAAGGAGGTGCTGCCCTACAAGGTCATAGCCAATGCCGTCCGAAAGATTCTGGAGCACGTTGCGGAACGGCTTTAAGCGGGTCTGCACGCTGCCGTTTCTGCTGCTGGTGCGGTTCTACCAATACTGCATCTCCCCCTTTACGCCCCCTTCGTGCCGCTTCACGCCCACCTGCTCGCAGTATGCCGTGGAGGCCCTGCGCAAGTACGGGCCGATCAAGGGGATCTGGCTGACCATCAAAAGGCTATCGCGCTGCCATCCGTGGGGCGGCAGCGGATACGACCCGGTGCCCTGACACACGGGACGGACGGCAGATTTCCCGAAACAGCTTCCCCGAAAACAGGCACAGCTCCCGAGAAGGAGCTGTACAACCGTTGCGATGTGCAAAAAAGCCGAAGATCAGTCACCCAGGTCGCGGCAGCACTCGGAACGTGTTTCGAACTCGAGCGTAACGTGCGGGATGCCGCAGGCGCGGAGCTGACGCTTGAGTTCCGCCTTCACCTGCTCCATAACCGCGAGGTCTTCCACCACGACGTGCGCCGTCAGCGCATTCTCCGTCGTGCTCATGGCCCAGATGTGGATGTGGTGCACGGCACTGACGCCCTCGACCGAGAGCATCCGCCGTTCGGTGTCTGCCACGTCGATCCCTTCGGGCACCCCGTCGAGCGAGAGGCGCAGGCTGTCGCGCGTCAGCGACCAGACCGAAGCTACGATGACCGCGGCAACGACGAGCGCTATGATCGGATCGACGATGGTCCAGCCCGTCCAGGCGATCACAACCCCGGAGAGGAGCACCCCGATCGAAACCAGGGCATCGGCCGCCATGTGGAGATAGGCACCCCGGACATTGAGGTCCTTCTCCTTGTCCCGAAGGAAGAGCCATGCCGTGAAGCCGTTCACCAGGACACCGACTCCGGCCGTCCAGGCGATCGCCCCGCCGACGACCGGCTCGGGGCGGAGCATCCGCCCGACACTCTCGGCCACGATGACCCCCACGGCCACGAGCAGGATCACCGAATTGAGCAGCGAGATGAGCACCGTGCTCTTCCTGTAGCCATAGGTATAACGGGAGGTGGCCCGCACCCGGGCCAGACGGAAGGCAAGCATGGCCAGCAGCAGGCTAGCCACGTCGGAGAGGTTGTGGCCGGCATCGGAGAGCAGCCCCATCGAGCCGGAGCAGAGGCCGACGGCGAACTCCACGACGACGAAAGCCACATTGAGTGCAATGCCGATGAGGAAAGCACGGTTGAGCGACGAGATCCGGTGTTCGTGCCGGTGTCCCGCATGCCGATGTCCGTGCGGCAGGATGGAAGGATCGTGCCGGTGTGCCATGATCAGCCCTCCTGGGTGATGGTATCCTTGATCTCGGACAGCTCGACGAGCTTGTTCACGATGGCGTAGATCGTAAGTCCTGCGGCCGAATGGATCTGCAGCTTGGCGGCGATGTTGCGCCGGTGGGTGATGACCGTATGGGTCGAAATGCAGAGCGTATCGGCGATCTGCTTGTTTGTCATTCCCTTCACCACGCAGACTATAATCTCCCGCTCGCGGGCGCTCAACGGTTCGGGTTTCTCCTCCCGGACCCCGTCGGCCGCCAGACGCTCGACGGCCGGGATGAAGATCTCGTCCTCGACCGCATTGTGCGAGGCGAGCTCCTGCTCGCAGGTGAAGATGTCGAAAAGCACGCCGTTGAGTTCGTTCGTACCACCCGAGGGGTAGTATTTGATGATGATGTTCTTCAGCTCGCGCAACTTGGCCTCGACCTGGTCGTGCTGGCGGCGGAAGATATCGATCGAATAGGCGGCGTTTTTCTCCCCCGAGAGCAGCGACTCGACGTAGGGGAAGACGGTCTGCTCCTCGTAGGTCATGTGGCGCTGGACCTCGGCGACATACTCGTCGAAAAAGCGCATGATCGCGAACGACACGTCGCTCAGCGAGCAATCGACCGCCTCGATCAGCTTGCGGCGGATCGCAGGCAGGCGGAAGTCGAGGAAATAGCCGTGTGAATTGTGCAGGTAGTCGGTCAGCGCCCGCACCGAGACCCCGGCATCGGCATCCCCGCCGAAATCGAGCACCAGATTCACCACGGCAAGGAACGTGGCCGTATCGACCCGGTTCTCCCCGCAGACCTCGGCAATCGTCTTGTCGCCGAAGCCGAGCGCAATGCCGAAGCGACTCATTACCTGCAAAACAGGATAACGGTCGCAGACCAGATCGCACATCCGGTCCTCGCCCGTATATCCGCCATTCTTATACATCATACGAAGGCTTTTTATCTTTCACGCGCAAAAATAACCCTCCGCGACCGGAACGGCAATACCTAAAACAGGGTATTTTCACCGGTTCGCGATGTCGGTATAGGTCGTCTGCAGCATCGTGCGACCCACATCCAGCAGATCGGGGTTCGTCGCCGACACGGTCCGGCCCGAAGTGGCATCCCAGATCGCCTCGCCCAGACTGTCCACCACGCCGAACCCGTCGTTGAAGGTATAGTAGCCGAACTTGCGGGGCGGCGCCGGGGCAAAGATATCCTTGCTGTAGTCGTAGTCGTCGTGCGGAAGCCCCAACTGCGAGAGGAGCGTCGCCGCGATGTCGATCTGCGAGGCATAGGTCCCGACAATGCGCGGCGAAGAGACGGCCCCTCCCGTCCAGATCATCGGGATGCGGTGGCGCAGCGGCACGTTATAGGGCAACGTCTTCGGGTAGGGGTAGCCGTGGTCGGCAACCAATACCACAAGCAGGTTGTCCCATGCCGGAGAAGCCTTCAGGCGGTCGATCATGCGTCCGACGCACTCGTCGGAAAAGGCCATGGCATTGAGCACCGGGTCCTCGAACTTCGCATAGGGGACATCGAAAGGCTTGTGGCTGCTGAGCGTCAGCAATCCCGCAAGGAAGGGTTTTCCCCCGGCATCGAGCGCAATGACCCGATCGGCAAACCAGTCGCACATCAACGCATCGTCCCAGCCCCAGTCCGAAGGTTCGGCATCGAAATGCAGGTCCTTCTGCCAGATGAGCTCCTGCCATCCGGTAGCGTACATATACTGTGCCTGATCCGTGAAGTTCAGGTCACCGCCGTAGCAGAAACTCGTCGCATAGCCCGCACGCGAGAGCGACCGGGCCAGCGAAGGCAGCGAACGGCTCTTGCCGGGGTACTTCATGATCGAGATCCGCGTCTGGGCCGGGAAGCCGCTCAGGATGGCCACCTCGCCGCGGTCGGTACGGAACGAATTGGCGAACAGGTTCTCGAACCAGATGCCCTCGCGCTTGAGGCGCTGCATGCAGGGCATCACCTCACGGCCATCGACTGTCTCGTCCATGACCGTGCGGGCGAAGCTCTCGAGGATTACCACCACGACATTGGGCCGGGTGCGGAGCGAATCGAGCACCCGTTCGGCCGGGCCCGACGCGGGGCCGTTGCCGCGCAGCGCCTCGAACCTCGCGGCCCGCTCCGACTCGTCGAAGAAGGGGTAGGCCGCAGCGAAATCCTCGTTGTCGCCCAAACTCGAAAGGAACGAGAAGACGGGGTTCGTGGCAGCGTGGTTCAGGAACATCTCCGGGCTGAAATAGACCTTCGATACGTTGGCCACCGAGGCCCCGAGGCCACCGCGGATCGCCAGAAAATCGACACCCGCAAGCAACAGGAAGAGCAGGCTGCCGGGAAGTGCCAGATGCCAGGCGCAGGGCTCGCCGTCGAACAGGCGCAGCACCCGGCGGTAGAGCCAGATCATCGCAGCGGCATAGAGCGCGGCAAGAAGCGTCTGCCGCACGCCGAGCCAGAAATCGACGCTGGCCATCGCCTCGCCGGGATCGGCCAGATAGATCAGAATAGTCGCATCGAGCCGGAAGCCCCAATGCTCGTACAGCGCCAGATCGACACTGAAGATTACGGCCGTAAATACCGAAACCACCACGAAATAGGCGGTCAGCAGACGCCGCCACATCCGCTCCGGAAAGCGGACCCAGAACGACAGTAACGTGATGAGCAGCGGCAAGGCCGTCACATATCCGGCCACGGTGGCATCGAGCCAAAGCCCGTGGAGAAGCACCCCCAGCCAACCGGCCAGGCCGGCTCCGGCGGCTTCGGCACCGTACCAGGCCATGAAAACGGGTTTCTGGACGGCCATGGCCAATACGGTCGCACAGAAAACACCCAGCACAAAGGCCAATTTACGAAGAGCAAATCCGGATTTCATAGCACTTGTTTTTCAGCGGTTTTTCCAACGGGCCGCGCCGCACGTCCGATCAGAGTTTCTCACCGTAGGCAAGGTCACCGGCATCGCCGATGCCCGGCACAATGTACGAGCGAGAGGTGAGCTCCTCATCGACCGCGGCGGCCCAGATGGTCGTCGTCTCGCGCGGCATGTGCTTCATCGCATAATCGACACCCTGCTCGCTGGCAATGACCGAGGCGACATGCACCCGCGCCGGCGTACCTCCGTGCTGACACAGGGCCTCATAGGTCAGCACGAGCGACGATCCGGTGGCCAGCATCGGATCGACAAGCAGCAGGGTTTTGCCCTCGAGGCTACCGCACGAGATGTATTCGACCTTGACTGTGAAGGAGCCGTCCTTGCGGCTCTTGCGGTAGGCCGAAACGAAGGCATTCTGGGCATCGTCGAAATAGTTCAGGAAACCTTGGTGGTAGGGCAGTCCGGCCCGGAGAATCGTAGCCAGCACGATCGGCTCGTCGGGCGTCTCGACTACCGCCTCACCCAGAGGGGTCTCGACCGTCTCCGCCTTGTAGGCGAACTCCCTGGAGATTTCGTAGGCCATGATCTCGCCGATGCGCTCCATGTTGCGGCGGAAACGCATCGAGTCCTGCTGGATGCGCTTGTCGCGGATCTGGGCGATGAACTTGTTGAGAACGGTGTTCTGCTGGGAAAGGATGTGCAACGTCATATTTGGTTCGTAAATTGGTTGGTCAATAGAGAAAATTGTTGAACGGGTAACGGCCCGCATGGATCTCGCGCACCATGCCGTAGAGGTCCGAACGGAACTTCTCGATGTTCGTGCGCTCGAGGGCAGAGAGGAAGATGCACGGCGTGTTGGCCCGGGCGATCCAGCTCTGCCGAAGGTCGTCGAGCGAGCGGTTTTCGCGCGTAGAAGGAGTCAGGTCATCATCCTCCTTTTTGATATAGGTGTAGGCATCGACCTTGTTGAAGACCAGGTAGACAGGTTTGTCGCCGGCACCGATCTCCTGCAGGGTCTGCTTGACCACGGCGATCTGGTCCTCGAACTGCGGGTGCGAGATGTCCACCACATGCACCAGCAGGTCGGCCTCACGCACCTCGTCGAGCGTCGATTTGAACGACTCGATGAGCTCCGTAGGGAGCTTGCGGATGAAACCGACGGTGTCCGACAGCAGGAACGGGAGGTTGTCGAAGACGACCTTGCGCACCGTGGTGTCGAGCGTCGCGAAAAGTTTGTTCTCGGCAAAGACCTCGCTCTTGGAGATGAGGTTCATGAGCGTCGATTTGCCCACGTTCGTATAGCCGACGAGCGCCACACGAACCATGGCACCGCGGTTCGAGCGCTGCACGGCCATCTGGCGGTCGATCTTCTTGAGGTCCTCCTTGAGTTTGGCAATGCGATTGCGGATGATGCGCCGGTCGGTCTCGATCTCGCGTTCGCCCGCACCGCCGCGGGTTCCCGTACCGCCGCGCTGCCGCTCGAGGTGGGTCCACAGACCCGACAGCCGGGGCAGCATGTATTCGTAGTTGGCCAGCTGCACCTGCGTCTTGGCATAGGCCGTCTGGGCCCGCGACATGAAGATGTCGAGGATCAGGCGCGTGCGGTCCAGCAGGCGGCAGGGCATCTCTTTCTCGATGTTGCGCGTCTGCGACGGGGAGAGTTCGTCGTCAAAGATCACCACGTCGATCTCCTCTTCACGGCAATAGTCGGCAATCTCCTGCAGTTTGCCCGGACCGACATAGATCCGTGCCGACGGTTGTGCAAGGCGCTGCGTGAAACGCTTGACGGAGACGATGTCGGCCGTCTCGGCCAGAAACTCCAGCTCGTCGAGATACTCCTCGGCCTGGCGGGGATCCTGGTTGTCGCGAACGACGGCAACGAGCACGGCACGCTCCTTCCGGTCGGCAGGCTGCGCGGCCGGCGAGGAATTTTTACTGTTCTCTTTCGAAATATCCTTCTGATTCATACGGTTCTTCAAATCCGGAAGGGAGTCCTGCAAAAATGCGGCGGAAAACGTTTCCGTCCGGCAACATCCGCCCGATGTACAGGCAAGGTCCGGCACCGGACTCCCCGCAACCCCGACCGACTACGGTCGGTACGATGCACAAATAAGGGTATCCGCCCGAAAGCAGGATACCCTCAAATTTTCCGATACGGCATTTTAGTTCGCCACGCGGAAGTCTACCGGCAGGGTGTACTTCACACGCACGGGCTGGTTACGCTGCTTGCCCGGGCTCCACTTCGGCGACTTGTTCAGCACGCGGATGGCCTCCTCCGAAAGCGAACGGTCGGGAGTCTGCAGCACCTCGATGTTGGTCAGACGGCCGTCCTTCTCGATCACGAAGGTCAGCACCACGCGACCCTGAATACCGTTCTCGAGGGCGATCTGCGGGAAGCGGACGTTCTGCTGTACCCAGTTGCGGAACGTATTCAGGTCACCGCCCTGGAACGAGGGCATCGTCTCGGCGATCAGGAACGGCTGGTCGTCCTCGATCTCCTCCTCCTGAACCTCTACCTGCTGGATCACCTCGGTATCCTCGTCGAACTCGGCGAAGCTGACATCCGTCGTAATCTTCGTGTCGTTGGTCACCACCTCGATCAGGTCGGCGATCACCTTCACCTCGACCTTCTTGGGCTGCTCGGGCGGCTTTTGGTCCTGACGGGTGATCTCCGTGATCTCCTGCTCGACGATGGCCGTCTGCAGGTCGAGTTTCTCAACTTTGCGCTCCTTGGGCGTATACCAGAACGCAACGATCACGAGTGCGAGCGATACGACAAGCCCGATTTCGAGCAGAAGACCCCGCTTGTTCTGAAGGTCCGCTTTGGGTGATTTTTTGATTTCCATCTATCTTGCTTTTTTAATTTGTTCCGAGGTTCGTTCGGCCGGGGCGCCGCACACATCTCCACACACCGTTTGCACGGCCGGGTGAGACACAGGCGCGCTATCCACCACAAATATAGAGATAAAAATCCAAAAATGAACATTCACGCTCAAAAAATCTTCAGTTTTTACTACTTTTGCCTTGCAAAACCGCCCTCCGGGCCCCGGAAATGGAAGAGAAAGAGACCCTGTACGGGAAAAATCCCGCCGAACTCACGGCCCTCTGCGCCGAATCGGGACTGCCGCGTTTCGCCGCCCGGCAGATCGCCCGCTGGCTCTATGTGCGCCACACGGAGGATCCGCTGCGGATGACCGACCTGCCGACTGCGGCCCGGGAGCGGCTGGCCGAGCAGTTTGTCCCGGCACTCCACGCACCCGAGCGGGTGTCGGTATCGGCCGACGGCACGAAGAAGTATCTCTACCGCACGCTGCGCGGGCACTTCATCGAATCGGCCTACATTCCCGACGGCGACCGGGCCACGCTCTGCGTCTCGTCGCAGGCCGGGTGCCGCATGGGTTGCCGCTTCTGCGCCACGGGGCGGCAGGGGCTGCAGCACTCGCTCACGGCGGCCGAGATACTCAACCAGATCGTCTCGCTGCCCGAGCGCGACCGCCTTACGAATCTGGTCTTCATGGGCATGGGAGAGCCGCTCGACAACACCGACAACGTACTCCGCACGCTGGAGATACTCACTTCGGAGTGGGGATTCGGGTGGTCGCCGACGCGCATCACCGTCTCGACGGCCGGCGTCGTGCCCCAGTTGGAGCGGTTCCTGCGGGAGACGAAGGTCCACCTGGCCGTCAGCCTGCACAACCCCTTCCACGAGGAGCGCATGGAGATCATGCCCGTCGAACGGGCCTGGCCCATCGCCGAGGTGGCCTCGATCCTCCGCCGCCACGACTTCACGCACCAGCGCCGCGTGTCGTTCGAGTACATCGTCATGGAGGGGCGCAACGACTCGCCGCGCCACATCCGCGAACTCACGAGGCTGCTCAACGGGATCAAGTGCCGCATCAACCTGATCCGCTTCCACCGCATCCCCGACTCACCCTACTACTCGCCCGACGACGAACGGATGATACGCTTCCGCGACGCACTCACGGCCCGCGGCATCCAGACCACGATCCGGGCGTCGCGCGGCGAGGACATCCAGGCCGCATGCGGGCTGCTGAGCACCCGGACGCTCGAGGAAGAGGCCGGAGCATGAGCCGCTCCGGCGCGGAACTTGCACCCCGCGCGGCAACAAACGATACCTTATTTATGAAAAAAGCGATTCTGGCGACGCTGCTCCTTCTGGGCGCCGTCGCCTCCCGGGCGCAAGTACGCTTCGAGGCGTTATCGACCGACGCCCTGCGCGAGCGGGCAATGAAGAGCGGCAAACTCGTCTTCATCGAACTCCATGCCGACTGGTGCCCGCCGTGCCGGGTCATGGAGCGGGAGGTCTTTTCGGATAGGGAGGTCAGGGAATTCTTCGAACGCCACTTCGTCGCGGCCCGCTACGACACGGACCGCAGGACAGGCCGGGCGCTGATGAAGCGCTACGGATCGGGGGCGATTCCGCTCGGTCTGGTATTCGACACGGAGGGCAATCTGCTGGGACGCATCCAGGGTGCAGCGGCGCCGGAGGTCTACCTCAACGACCTGCGCGAGATCCTTGCCCGCCGGGGCCGCGACCGGAAATAGGCCCATAGTTGCCGGCCCGCCGGCCAAACCGCACCATCCGGCGAGCAACCGCATGCATCACGCCGAGATTCACCGCAGCGAACACACATCCCGCCAACCCGCAAAGCAACCACTCATCAAGGGAAAACAAGATCCAGTCCCGGACAACGGCCACGCCCCAAAACCAGAAGGGAAGACAAAACAGCGACGAGGCAATGACGGGAAGCCAGCATCTGACAACAAGGCACTGCCCGACATGAAGCAGAAGGTGCACGCCGAATGCAAGATAGAGAGCCAGCCACGGATGGATCAGATCCGCCCCGGAGGCCAAAGCCGAGACAAGCAGCAGCAGAGCCAGCTCTTCGCCCGCCATTACGGCAAACACCCGCCGCGGAAGATCGGGAAGGGCAAGCACGACCCGGCGCATTGCAGATGGCACACGGCGGGCCAGAAGTTCCCTGTTCCGCCGAAGCCAGGACGGCAGAAACAACACCTCCTCCGCATCGTGGATGACAAAGAGGAAAGGCAGCGACCACACCAGCAGCGCGGGCAGCATGCCGTTAGTTTTTCGGGGTGTAGACCACCTTTTTGGTCTCGAAGAACTCCTCGGAGAAGAAGCGCGGAATATCGTAGAGGTACCACCTCCTGCCGGTCAGGCCCAGCTCCTCGGCCAGGTCGCCGCCCTTGAGGTAGAGGATGCCGTTGGGCAGCGAGCCGCGCTGCCCCCGCTCGATCTTGTCCCAGATCCATTTCACGAACTCCGGCATGGCCGTGACGGCCCGGGAAACCACGTAGTCGAAACGTCCGGGAAGAGTCTCGACACGCGCACAGCAGGGGGTGAGGTTCTGCAGGCCGAGGCTCGTCGCAACCCCCTCGACCACGGTGATCTTCTTGCGGATCGAGTCGGCGGCGGTGAAGTGCGCCTCCGGGAAGAGAATCGCCAGCGGCACCGACGGGAAGCCCCCGCCGCAGCCCACGTCGAGGATCCGGGCCCCGACGTCGAAGGTGCAGACTTTGGCAATGGCCAGCGAGTGCAGCACGTGTCGGAGGTAGAGCTGGTCGAAATCCTTGCGCGAGACGACATTGATCTTGGCATTCCACCCGGCATAGAGGTCGTAGAGCGCCGCGAACTGCCGCCGCTGCGTCTCGGTGATATCCGGAAAATATTTGAGAATCAGTTCCACGTTTGTCCCGATTTACTGTTTTTCTTTCTCTGTATGCGCCCAGGCGGCGGAGCGCCCGAACGTCCCGGAGCAGGGCTTCAGCGTTCGTCGCCCTGCGCGATGAGGCGGCACATCTGCTCCCGGGCCCGGTGGATCTGGGTCTTGACCGTTCCCAGCGGCAGGGAGAGTTTCGCGGCGATCTCCTCGTAGGAGTACTCCTCGAAGAAGCGCATCAGGATCAGCTGCCGGTAACGGGGCGTCAGGCGCTCGAGGTAGTGCTCGATCTGCGTCCGCTGCTGGAGGTTGATGACGCTCTCCTCGGGGGTCGGGGCGCTCGAGGCCGGCGACGTGAAGCGGTCATCGATCGGCAGATCCTCCTGCCGGCGCCGCACGAAGTCGATGAAGGTGTTGCGCGCGATGGTGTAGACCCACTGTCCGAAAGTGTAGCTCGTACTGTAGCGGTGAAGGTTGATGTAGACCTTGATGAAGGTCTCCTGCAGCAGGTCGTCGGCATCGTTCGTACCCCCGAGCCGCTGCACGAACAGGCGGTGGATCGCGTCGCGGTAGCGGTTGAACAGATACTCGAAGGCCGTGTCGTCGCCCCCGAGCGTCCGGGAGACCAGCTCCCGGTCTTCGGCTACGATATAGTCGGCTATCTCCATACGCGCTCATCGCGGCGCAGCAGCATGATGCGCAGCGCCGCCTCCCACAGCGGGCTCAACAGATCGTAGATGAAGTAACGGCCCGCAACGCCGGCCTCGCCCAGGCGCCCCGCCACGCGACGAACCTCGATCACGACGACGGCATAGCGCACCAGCAGCAGCAACAGGGCCGCGAGCTTGTACTCCACAGGCATGACGGCCAGAGCCGTAAGCGTCGCGAGGAAGAAGAGCGACCGCGAGCCGATCTCCCAGCCGACGAAGCTGCGGACCGCCGCGGGATAGAAGCGGAAGGCCGAGCCGAAGTAGCGCAGCTGACTCATCCACCAGCGCATCCCGCCCCAGCGCTTCTCGCGCAGCGTGGCCCGCGGAGAGAGGATGACGCTGACGTTGTCGCGCCGCATGACCCGCTGCATGAAGAGGTCGTCCTCGCCGATGTTCATGTTCAGGTGGCTGAAGCCGTTCACCCCGAAATAGAGGCTCTTCGTGAAGCCGAAGTTGTGGAGCGTGCCCCGGTAGGGCCGGTGCCGGACGGCCCGGGCGATCCAGTTGGCCGAATGCATCATGCGCCAAACGCGCATCATGTAGGGAGTGAAGCCCTTGCCGTACTCCATGCCGCAGTAGCCGACGACGATCTCGCCGCGCGTGAAGCCCTTGGCCATCAGCGCCAGCCAGCGGTCCGACTGCGGCACGGCGTCGGTCGAGGTGAAGACCAGGTGTTCGTAGTGCGCCGACTTGATACCCACGTTGAGCGCCATCTTGCGCGAAATGGGGAAACGGGGGTCAAGCTGGATCTTGGTCGTGAAGATCTGCGGAAAGGTACCTTTCAGCTGCGAGAGGTCCTCGTAGAAGTCCGAGTCGTGGCCCACGTAGACGATGATCACCTCGAAGACCGAGTAGTTCTGGGCCAGAATCAGCGGCAGGCGCTCCTCGACGAAACTGTAGTCCTCGGAGAAGAGCGGCACCACGACCGAGACGGGCGGCTCCTCGCTGCGGGTCGCCGCACGGCGGCTGTCGCGGTAGCCCGCAATCCGGCCGTAGACACCGATGTAATAGTAAAGCTGCACGCCGAGCATGACGAGCATCGCTCCTGCCAGAGCAGCCCCCTCCCAGCCGTAGCACGCCAGAAAAGTATCGTAGAAGTGCATATTGACGAAATATGCGCAAAGATACGAATATTTTGTGTATTTTTGCCGAATATATGAGTATGAAATTCACGCTGCAGTACAAGGACCCCGCATCGAAGGCCCGGGCCGGCGAGCTGACGACCGATCACGGCGTCGTCCGCACGCCGATCTTCATGCCCGTGGGCACGGCCGCTACGGTCAAGGGGCTTTTCCACCGCGACGTGCGCGACGAGGCGCACGCCCAGATCATCCTGGCCAACACCTACCACCTCTACCTCCGCCCCGGCATGGAGATCATCGAGCAGGCCGGAGGCGTACACCGCTTCTCGACGTGGGAGGGGCCGATGCTCACCGACAGCGGAGGCTTCCAGGTCTTCTCGCTCGCGGCGTGCCGCAAACTCAAGGAGGAGGGGTGCCACTTCCGCTCGCACATCGACGGTTCGAAACACCTGTTCACCCCCGAGAGCGTGATCGACACCGAGCGGACGATCGGTGCCGACATCATGATGGCCTTCGACGAGTGCCCCCCGGGCGACGCGCCCCGCGAGTACGCGGCCAAGTCGCTGGACCTGACCGAGCGGTGGCTCGACCGCTGCTTCAACCGCTACCGCCAGACTGCCCCCAAATACGGCCACTACCAGGCGCTGTTCCCCATCGTGCAGGGGTGCGCCTACCCCGACCTGCGGGCCCGGGCGGCCGAAAACGTGAAACAATACGACGCCGACGGATATGCCATCGGCGGACTGGCCGTGGGCGAACCCACGGAGGTGATGTACGAGATGATCGAGGTGGTCAATGCCATCCTGCCGGAAGATCGTCCCCGCTACCTGATGGGGGTCGGCACGCCAGTGAACATCCTCGAGGGCATCGAGCGCGGCGTGGACATGTTCGACTGCGTGATGCCCACGCGCAACGGCCGCAACGGGCAGCTTTTCACGGCCGAAGGGGTGATCAACATCCGCAACAAGAAGTGGGAGGCGAACTTCTCGCCCATCGACCCCGAGGGAACGGCGTTCGTCGATCGGCTCTACTCGAAGGCCTACCTGCACCATCTGGCCGCCTGCGGGGAGATGCTCGCTGCGGAGATCGCCTCGCTGCACAACATCGCCTTCTACCTGCGGCTGGTCACGATGGCCCGCGAGCACATCGCCGCGGGAGACTTCACCCCCTGGAAGCAGCAGATGGTCGCCCGGCTCCAGCGCAGACTGTAGGACGCAGGAAAGAAGGAGGCGAACCGCAAAACAGACAAGAAACAGACTCCGCGAACAGCAGGACCCAAGACCCGAAAGAAAGATGAAACGCTATTGGCCCGGATTCAAGATTCTGGATCGCTACATACTCGGCAAGTTCCTCGCGACCTACTTCTTCGCCATCGCGATGATCATCGTCATCGTCGTCATCTTCGACTACGTGGAGAAGATCGACGACTTCACCGAGACGCACGCGCCGCTCAAGGAGGTGCTGTTCACCTATTACCTCAACTTCATCCCCTTCTTCATCAATCAGTTCAGCGGCCTGTTCACCTTCATCGCCTGTATCTTCTTCACCTCGAAGATGGCCTATCAGACCGAGATCGTCGCCATGCTGTCGGGCGGCATGTCGTTCCGCCGGCTGATGTGGCCCTACTTCCTCGGCGCGTTCATCATCGGATCGCTCTCGCTGGGACTCAACCTCTGGCTCATTCCCCTCTCGCAGCGGCACATCGTCGATTTCGAGCAGCAGTATATCCCCCGCAAGCAGAACACCCGCTACGACCGCCACATCTACAGGCAGATCGAACCGGGCATTTTCGCCTATGTCCGCGGGTACAACGGAGCGTCGCACCAGGCCTCGTTCTTCGCCCTGGAGCGGTACGTCAGCGGCACGATGACCCATTCGCTCGAGGCCGCCGACGCCAAGTTCAACCCCGAGACCAAGCGCTGGACCGCACCCCGGTACACCAAACGCGAGTTCGACTCGCTCGGCATGGAGCGTTTCGAACAGTTCCGCAACCTCGACACACTCATCAACCTCGAAGTGGCGGAACTGGGCGAGATCAACGACCTGATCCAGACGATGAACATCACGCAGCTCAACGAGTTCCTCGACCAGCAGCGCGCCAAGGGTTCCGACTCGATCAACATCATCGAGGTCGAGAAGCACGCACGCTACGCCTACCCGCTCTCGACCTTCATCCTTACGCTGATCGGCGTCTCGCTCTCCTCGCGCAAGGTCCGCGGCGGAACGGGGCTCCACATCGGAATCGGCACCGGACTCTGCTTCTCGTACATCCTTTTCAACCGTTTCTTCGAGGAGTTCGCCAAGAGCGGATCGCTCCCGCCCTGGCTGGCGGTCTGGCTGCCCAACATCATCTACCTCGTCATCGCCGTCTACCTCTACCGGAAGGCACCGAAATAATTGGCTACGACCTATGAAAAACTTGCAGAATACCCTGTCCGAACTCCGGCGGAACAAGCTGGTGTGGAACCTGCTGCTGATCGTTCTGATCATCCTCGCGATGGCCGTCATCGCACACTTCGTCATGCAGGCCGGGACGCGTCACGGCGCTCGGCGCACCGTGCCCGACTTCTCGGGCATCGCGCTCGGCGAGGCGCAGCGCATCGCCCGCGCCAACGACCTGCGGCTGCACATCAACGACTCGCTCTTCGTGCCTGCATACGAAGGAGGCACGGTGCTCGACCAACTGCCCGAAGGGGGCGTGGAGGTGAAACCCGGACGCACGGTCTACATCACGATCAACGCCTTCCGCCAGAAGCAGGTTCCCGTGCCCTACGTGGCCGGACGTTCGCTGCGACAGGCCAAGAACATGCTCGAGATCGCCGGGCTGGAGATCGAGCGTCTCGTCTACCGCCCCGACATCGCCACGAACTATGTGCTCGAGGAGTACTGCGACAACCGTCCCGTGCGGCCCGAGAGCAAGATCGAGGCCGAAGCCGGCTCGGGCGTGACGCTCTATGTCGGGGTCCAGGCGGGCGACAGCCTCACGATCGTCCCGCAGGTGATCGGGGCTACCCTGCGGCAGGCCAAGAGCAGGCTGTGGGAGCTGGGCCTCAATGTCGGACGGATCGCCTTCGACGAAGGCATCGACCTTATCAACCAGAAGGACGCCCGGGTCTACATCCAGACCCCGGGAGCCGAGCGGGCCGCCGTGCTGGGTTCTCCGGTGGAGCTGCGGCTGACACTCGACGCCGACAAGCTGACCAGGGCCCGCTCCGAAGCGACGAAACAGGCCGCTGCGGCAGCCGAGGAGCGCATGCGCATGGAGCGCGAGCGCGATTCGCTGCGCGAGGCCGGAGCGCTGACCGCACTGCCGCAGCCAGAGGCCACGGAGGGAGGCCCGACGGCGGAGGAGCGGCGGTCCGAGTCCCGTCCGAAACAACAAGCATCCGAACCCGACGAATTCTTCGACTGATGGCCGACGACGCACGCTACATACCGGACGAGCTCGATCCGGAAACGGACGCCGCAACCTCCGAGGACGACGAAGGGGCCGGGCTCTACGAGCACTTCGCCGTGACGGCCGACAAGGGGCAGACACTCCTGCGGCTCGACAAGTTCCTCACGGCAAGAATGGAGCACTGCTCGCGCAACCGCATCCAGGCGGCGGCCGACAGCGGCAACATCCTCGTGAACGGGCGTCCCGCCAAGTCGAGCTACAAGGTCAAGCCGCTGGACCGCATCCAGATCGTGATGCCCTACCCGCGGCGCGATACGGAGATCAAACCCGAGGACATCCCGCTCGAGATACCCTACGAGGACGACGACCTGCTGATCGTAAACAAGCCGGCCGGCATGGTCGTACACCCCGGCGTGGGCAACTGGGACGGGACGCTGGTCAATGCGTTGATGTTCCACCTCAACCGGCAGGGCATCCCGACCGAGGAGCAGAACCGTGCCGGACTGGTGCACCGCATCGACAAGAACACTTCGGGACTGCTCGTCGTGGCCAAGAACGAGCAGGCGCACGCACGCCTGGCCCGCCAGTTCTTTGACCACACGATCCAGCGCCGCTATGTGGCGCTCGTTTGGGGCAACTTCGACGAGGACGAGGGGACGATCACGGGCAACATCGGCCGCAGTCCCCGCGAGCGGCAGAAGATGTATGTCTTCGCCGACGGATCGGACGGCAAGCACGCCGTGACGCACTGGAAGGTGCTGCGCCGCTTCGGTTACGTGACCCTCGTGGAGTGCCGCCTCGAGACGGGACGCACACACCAGATCCGCGTGCACATGGCCTGGATCGGCCACCCGCTCTTCAACGACGAGCGCTACGGCGGCGACCGCATCCTCAAGGGCACGACCTTTGCCAAGTACCGGCAGTTCGTCGAGAACTGCTTCGCGGTGATGCCGCGCCATGCGCTCCACGCCCGCCTGCTCGGATTCGAGCACCCCACGACGCACCGCGACATGCTGTTCGAGTGCGGCCTGCCCGACGACTTCCGCGCACTCCTGGAGAAATGGGAGGGATATGCCGCGACCGGAAGGACGGACGAGGAGTGACCCGGCGGCCGGAGCGACAGAAGACGTACAGACAACAACTCTGATGTTTCTACCTACAACGATCAAAGAGGTCCGCGAACGCGGCTGGGATCAACTCGACGTGATCCTCTTCTCGGGCGATGCCTACATCGACCACCCAGCATTCGGACCGGCAGTCGTCGGGCGCCTGCTCGAGGCCGAGGGTTACCGTGTGGCCATCGTCCCGCAGCCCAACTGGCGCGACGACCTGCGCGATTTCACCAAGCTCGGGGCCCCGCGCCTCTTCTTCGGCATCTCGGCCGGATCGATGGACTCGATGGTGAACCACTACACGGCCAACCTCCGCCTGCGGCACGACGACGCCTACACGCCCGGCGGCAAGGCCGGATTCCGGCCCGACTACGCCGTGACGGTCTATGCGCAGATCCTCAAACGACTCTATCCCCACGTTCCGGTGGTCATCGGCGGCATCGAGGCCTCGCTGCGGCGCCTGACGCACTACGACTACTGGAGCGACTCGCTCAAGCCCTCGGTACTCGTCGAGTCGGGGGCCGACCTGCTCATCTACGGCATGGGCGAGCGGGTCGTACAGCAGGTGGCGCGGGCCATGCGCAACGGATACAACGCCAAACTGCTGCGCAAGATCCGCCAGGTGGCCTTCCTCGCCGACGAGGCCTATGTCAGCCGGCTCGACCCCGACCGGACGATCCGCCTGCACGGCTACGAAGAGTGCCTGCGCGACAAGCGGGCCTTCGGCGAGAACTTCACCGTCATCGAGACGCAGAGCAACCTGATGGAGCCCGAGGCGACGCTGGTCGAGGCAACGGGCGACCGGTTCGTGGTCGTGACACCCCCCAACACGACCCTCACGACCGAAGAGCTCGACCACTCGTTCGACCTGCCCTACGAACGGGCGCCGCACCCCCGTTACCGCGGCAAGGGGGATATCCCGGCCTGGGAGATGATCAAGTTCTCGGTGAACATCCACCGCGGCTGCTTCGGAGGCTGCTCCTTCTGCACGATCTCGGCCCATCAGGGCAAGTTCATCAACTCGCGCAGCGAGCGCTCGATTCTCGGCGAGGTGGAGCGGGTGGCCGCCATGCCGGGATTCAAGGGCTACCTCTCGGATGTCGGAGCCCCTTCGGCCAACATGTACCGCATGGGCGGCCGCGACCGCGAACTGTGCCGCAAGTGCCGCCGCCCGTCGTGCCTCCACCCGCGGATGTGCCCCAATCTGAACAACGACCACGGTCCGCTGCTGGCCCTCTACGAGAAGATCCGGGCCGTCAAGGGGGTCAAGAAGGCCTTTATCGGCAGCGGCATCCGCTACGACCTCTTCGATGAAAGGCCCTATCTCGAAACCGTGCTGAAGCACCATACCTCGGGGCGGCTGAAGGTGGCGCCCGAGCATACCGAAGAGCGGGTGTTGCAACTCATGCGCAAGCCGCCGTTCGCCCTCTTCGAGCGGCTGAATGCCGACTTCCACCGTATCTGCGACCGCGAGGGGCTGCCCTACCAGCTCATCCCCTACTTCATCTCGTCGCACCCCGGATGCACGGAGCAGGACATGCGCGCACTCTCGGAGAAGGTGCTCGGCAAGCTGCACTTCAACCTCGAGCAGGTGCAGGACCTCACCCCCACACCGATGACCCTCTCGTCGGTGATGTTCTACACGGGCGAGAACCCCTACACGCACGAGAAGGTCTACGTGGCCCGCACGCAGGAGGAGAAGCGCCGCCAGAAGAGCTACTTCTTCGGCGGACGCATTCCCGCACCGGCCGCCTCCGCCGGACGAAGAGCGCACGAGGCGGAGCGCGGACAAGCAGCCGGGCGGAAGGGCGGCCCGTATGGCAGGTCGGACGGCGGATCGAAAAGCGCTCCGAAGAGCAGTCCGGACGGTTTCCGAAAGAGCAAGCGCCCGATGGTTCGGAAGGGTATGGGCGTTACGAAAAAAGGCTGATCCGTATTGGATCGGCCTTTTTCATGGATGGAGTCGGCGGACTCCTCCACAGAGGTGCGGAAGCGGGTCAGCCCCGGGCAGGCATCGAAAACGAACCCGGATCAATCCCCGGTGGCGAGCTCCAGAGCCTTCTCCAGAACCAGATCCCGTCCCGCCTGCAGACTCTCCACCGTATCATTCACCTCGACATCGAGGCGCACGCCTACGGCCTGGGTCGGGGTTCCGTCCGGATAGAAGACGCCGATTCCCGAAAAACAGGTCATCAACCCTCCGGGTAACGGGATACGGACGATATCCCCGTCGGCACCCGAGGTCGGCGAACCGATGGTCAGCGTCTGCGGGCATCGCTGCAGCGCCATGGCCTGGAACTCGGGGTTGCTCTGCGTCAGCTCGTTCACGAGTAAGATCACCCGCCCTTTGTAGGGCTCGGCACACCGCTTGGCTTCCTCCCCGAAGCCTTCGTAAATCCACTGCTCCTGCCGGAAGAAGAGGCCGGGCAGGGCCAGCGTCGGATGCACCATCTGCCAGGCAACGACCGGCTCGGTGCGCAGCGACTGGCCAATCAACGCTATCAGCGCGTCGGCCACATTCAGCGGGTAGGTGCGCAGATCGATGATGAGCGCCCGCGTGCGGGGCAGCGTCTGCCCGACCTCGGCGAGGTGCTCGCGTGAGAAGGTCCCGGCGTAGATGTAACCCACCGAATCGGCCAGCAGGCGGAAGGGCGGCTGCGTGAGTTGGGCCGGGTCGTAAAGGGGGGAGACGCTGCCATAGGGCACCGTTGCCACGCGGAGCGTGTCGCAGGCCCCGGCGCGGCAGCGGACCACCTCGGCGGTATCACGGCGCGTGCAGAGCCCATAATAACGGAGGGCCTTGCGCAGACTCGCCTCGTTCGACCGCGAAGCATATTCCCGCAGCAGCTCCAGCCGTTCGGAGATAGGCTCCCCGTCGATGGCCAGCACCTCGTCGCCCCGTTTGAGGGCTCTGTCGTCGGAGTGGCCGACGAAGAGGCGTCCTTCGGCCTGGAGCGGCCACACGGGCAGCATCCGCTGTCCGAAAAGCATCTCGATTGGCGCGTAGGCATGGCCGTCGTTGAGTTCGCGGATTAACCGCATGTAGAGGCGGGCAAAACGTCTCCCGTCCGTTTCAACACCCATGAGAGGAATATAGGTGGAGAGCACTTCCTCCCACGGATGCAGCGTCACCGCCCTGTACGGAGCATAATATTCGATGATGTTCCACAGCCGGAAGAGCGTCAGCAGGTTGAGCCCGCTATCCATCTGCGGGGTCGGATGGAAAGACTCGCCGCGCAACGACAGGTAGTGATAGCCAGGTCCGTTCCCCGTTGTCCCCATGCGGAGATAGTAGTTTTCGCCGCGCTCGGCATAACGCAGGTTCTGCAGCAGGCGCGACAGATCACGCCCCAACAGGGTCGTATCCCGGGTCCACGCCAGATCGACTGTCGATACCAGTTCGAGCGGTGCCAGGCTCTGTTCGCACTCGACCCGGTTGGGGGTGTAATCTCCCAGCGAGCGGACCCAGTCGAGCAGGTGCCGGTTGCGGGTCTCCCGGTCGGCATGCACGACCCGGGGCAGCAGGACAAACAGGGCGCTGTCTACATCGACGCGGCACAGCGTGTCGCAGAAGACCGGATGGTGGTACTTGGCATAGCCCCAGACCCGGCAGAGCGTTTCGAGATTTCCGACGGCGCGGGGATCTTCGAAGTCTTCACACGTCAGCGTGAAGCCCGACAGGGAGGCGGAAGGTTCGGGGGTTTGGCAGGAGGCCGGGCGGACGGCGAGGCACGACAGCATCGCCGCCGCAAACAGCAGGGTTCGCATGGTCGGAGTATTAGGTTCTTATACCAAACGCAGCGGCCGTGGTGTTTCGTATCCCGCCGGGGCGGTTTTTACCGAAAATCCGTTACGACCACATCGGTTTCAGCACACCGAACAGAAGCGAAGCGATCAGCAGCGTCACGACGATGTTGAAGGCCTGAGCCACGAGGAACGAACGCAGGATGTTGCGGTTCTCGCGCGAGACGATCTCCTTCAGGCGCGTGTCGAGGCCGATGCAGACGAAGGCCAGCGAGAAGAAGACCGTGGAGAACATCTTGGCCACACCCGGCTCGGCCAGCTTGCCCCGCGCATCGGGGACGAAGACACCGCCCGACTGCAGCAGGCTGAAGACGAGTGAGGCGGCCACGAAGCCGAGGATGAACTTCGGGAACTTCTCCCACACGATACCCAGCGAGGGGGCCTGGCCGCCGTGTCCGCTGCGGGCCGAGAGGTAGAGGGCAATGAAGAAGGCCACGACACCGATCAGCACATTCTGCGCCGCCTTGATGATGACGGCGTGGCTGTTGGCCGTCTCACCGACAATCATGCTCGAGGCAGCGACGCCCGACGTGGTGTCGATCGTTCCGCCGATCCACGCCCCGGCGACCTCCTGGGCCACGTCGGCGGGGAAGAGGTGAGGAAGGATCAGTTCGGCCAGCCACGGCATGAGGTAGATCATCGGCACGACAATGATGAGCACCAGCGAGACGATGTAGGAGAGTTTGCGGTCGTCGCCGCCCACCACGCGCGCCGCCGTGATGCAGGCCGAGACGCCGCAGATCGAGACGCCGCTCGAGAGGATCATCGCCGAACGTTCGTCCACCCCGGCGCGCCGGGCCGTGCGGAAGGCGAAAAACCAGACGATGGCCACGACCAGGCACGCCTGGACGAGGCCGAAGATGCCCGACTTCATCACGTCGCTGAAGAGGATCGTGGCACCGAGGCAAACCACGCCGATCTTGATGAAGAACTCGCCCTGGATGGCCGGCTTCATCCACGCGGGGACATGCCACACGTTGCGGATGAGCAGTCCGAAGAGCACCGAGAAGAAGACCGACTCGAAGCCCCAGTAGGCCACGGCAGGGATCTTGGCAACCAGCTGGGCCAGCAGCGAAACGGCGAAGACCACGCACAGCGAGGGGAAGAGCCCCTTGAGCGGACGGCCGAGCAGTCGGTTGCCCACATAGAGCACCACGAGTACGATCACGAAGAGCAGGGCGATGTTGCGCCATGCATCCAGCGTGGCCAGGGTCGAGGGAACGTTCGGCAACAGAGCCGGGATCAGTGCGGAGAGCAGGAGCAGCGGGATGGAGACCCAGACCACCACCCAGTCTTCGGTGCGGAGAGATTCGAAAAATTGTTTCATCGGTCAAAAGGAGATTGGATCATCAGAACATTCCGGTAAACTGGACGGAAAGCAGGTTGCGGTCGGAGAGGCCGGCCGCAGCATACGATTCCCAGGTATAGTTGAGCTGGCAGCGCAGATACCGCACGGGCAGCCAGATGAGGCCGGCCGTGCAGTTGGTCTGGCGCGTGGAGGAGACGGAGACCTGCTCGAGGAAGGTATCGTAACGCACGACCGGCGTGAGCGAGCGGGTTGCGCGCCAGCCGCCCATGACGTACCAGCAGCCGCTATCGATCCGCCGTACAGGGTCCGAATCGCCCCCGGCGACATCGGTCTCCCCGCCGATCCACTCGCTGCGCACGACCACGGCCCCGCGGTCGTAGCACACGCCGGCGCCGTAGCGGACGCGGCAGCGGTAGTCGGGGCCGTATTCGCCCCAATAGTAGGAACCGCTGAGCGTCAGTCCCTGCACCGGATGCACCGAAAGGCGCGCGACGAAATCCTTCGAGCTGTTGCGGTCCCACGTGTTGATCCCCTCGCCGTTGAGCACACCCACGTCGTAATGCAGCAGGTTGTAGCCGTCGCGCGGAAGGAAGGAGCCGTGGAGAACGAGGCCCATGTCGCGGCCTGTGGAGGAGAGCCCGCACAGGTCGGCGAATCCCATCAGCCGCAACAGCGCCATCGGATAGTGGATGAACTCGATCTTCGTCGGCGGATAGGCCGTATTCTCGATCGAGAAGGGAACCTTGAACTCCCCGACCCGCAGGTTCAGGGCCTGCAGCGGGCGATAGTCGAGGCAGGCGTCGAGAATCTGCGGCGAGGCGAACTCCAGCCGCACGTTGTAATGAAGTGACGGTAAAAGAGAGCCTGCCAGTGCAAACTGCGCGCGGCGGATCAGGAAACTCGAGGTATTTCCGTCGTATTCGTATCCCAACTGGACATAGCCCGAAAACTCGGGCAGGCGGGAACGCAATCGATCCCAGCGGTCGGCCCGCCGTTCGAGGCGGTCGATCCGCGCCTGCAACGAATCGATCGTCGCCGGGGAGGGAAGCGTATCGGTCGAGAGCTGCGCTCCGAGGCAGCAGACGGCGCCAAACAGCGCGAGGAGCAGAGAAAGGAGAGGTTTCATCGGCAGCGGGCTGTATTTTCGGCAAAGGTCGAAAAATCCGGCGACGCGGCAATACGCGAAAATACCTAATTTACAACCGCAACCGACTCTTCGGAAGGAGGATCCGGACCGACGGCCGAAACGGAGAACCGGAATACGGGTAACAGAATCCGGAATCGGGATAGTCCGGCGAGCCGTTTTTCCGTGTATTTTTGCAACACGTCCCGCAGCCGGCCGGATCCGCGGGACAAGAAGAGACACGACAACGGACAACCGCCGCAACACACGACAAAGACAGTGCGGGATCCGGCCCCGCAGAACCACAAACCCGAAAGAGAAGAGATGACACTCGACGAATTCCTGCAATACGCACAACAGCGCAAACCCTTCGAGGAGCCCGAAATGCTGCGCCTGATGAACGAGATGAGCGACGAGGCCCGGCGCATCACCTGCCGCCTGAACGCCGAATACCACACCCCCGACGAGATCCGCGCACTGCTCTCGGAGCTGTTCGGCCGCAGGGTCGATCCCTCGCTGCGGGTCTTCCCGCCCTTCTACACCGACTTCGGTAAGAACATCCACCTGGGCCGGGAGGTCTTCATCAACGCCTGCTGCCACTTCCAGGACCACGGAGGGGTGACGATCGGAGACGGCTGCCAGATCGGCCACGACGTCGTTTTCGCGACGCTCGATCACCTGATCGACCCCGCGCGGCGGAAGACGACCTGCCCGGCACCGATCGTCCTCGGTCGGAACGTCTGGGTCGGGGCCCATGCGACGATCCTCAAGGGGGTGACGATCGGCGACAACGCCATCGTCGCCGCCGGCGCCGTGGTCACGAAGGATGTGCCGGCCGACACGATCGTCGGAGGCGTCCCGGCGCGGATCATCCGCCGAATCGGGGACCGAGAGTAACACGAAAAGGCCCGCACCCACACGGGTACGGGTCTGCTATACATCGCGGCGGAGATGCCGCCGCAGGATGACGGGCCGCTCAGCGGGGCATCGGAAAGGAGAGGGTCCGGGCATCGAGGTAGGCGTCCGGATAGGGGCTCCAGTTCCAGGCCTGTCCGTTCGAAATCGTCACATGGCGGACCAGCTGGCGGGGCGAGGCGTCGAAGACGGAGACCCGGGCCGGCAGCTTCGATTTGGGAGCCAGCACCACGGAGGTCATCGAGACCACCGGCTTGCTCCCGATCGGGGCCATCACGTCGTAGGAAGGCATCCACGGGGTCATGTGGACGATCGTATCGGGCAGGACGAACGGCTCGGCGATACGGGTCGAGTCACGCCGTTCGAAACGGCCGCTCGGGTACTCCTGAGCCGCTGCGGTCAGCGTTGCAGCGAACGCAAGAACCGCCAACAACAACATCTTTCGCATGGTACACTCCTTTTTATCTATAACGGTCAGAAAACCTCCTTTAGTATGCGCACCGACTGGACCGAGTTGATCGCATCGAGGTGGTAGCCCAGGAAGACAAGCATCTCGCTGAGAAAGTCGCTCCGCTGCGCCCGGTTGAGCGCCAGTTCTCCCAGCGCCTGCACGTCGCAGTGCAGCAGCCGGTCGAGCAGTTGCGACGACGGTTGCGTCATCACCTCGGGATGGGCCCCGGGATGCGGGGTGTAGAGTCCCTCGCGGACGTCGAACCACCACCCCGCGACGTAGTCGTTTCCCGGGCGGTAGCCCAGCAGGCAACTCAGGTTGGCCAGGAACCACAGGTGGAAATTCGGGACCCCCTGCTCCAGGACGTCGAGCGCCCCGACCGACCCCCAGACAAAATCGAACAGCGGGTCGTTCGGCTCACACTCCCGCACCAGACGATACAAAACTTCGGCCATAAAGAGCGCCATGGTCGATTTGCGGACATCGAACGGCAGGCTCTGTAGCGTGAAACCCGCCCGGATCTCGCGAAAACGGTCCATCTGCCTGTGAGGCGACTCCAACCCTTCGAACTCGACGGGAAACATCGGCTGGAAGAGCGCCAGTTTCGACCCCCGGCCCCGCGAACGGACTCCCTGCACCATGTAGCTGCGACGGCCGCCGACATCGGTCAGCAGATAAGCCACCAGCGATGAATCGCCGTATTTGAGCGTGTGCAGGACGATGCCGCGCCCCTTGTAACTCTTCACTGCGGCCTGCGGACATGAACCAGGAACCAGCCGTCGCGCTCGGCCCGCGCAACGGGGAACAGCCCCTCGCGGGCGGCAGCCGCCTCGATCGCTTCGACGTCGGCGGCGAGGAAACCGCTCATCACCAGATCCCCGCCCGGAAGGAGTGCCGCGGCATAGGCTGCCATGTCGGCCGTGAGGATATTGCGGTTGATGTTGGCCAGGATGAAGTCGTAGCGTCGGCCGGCAATGCGGCGGACATCGCCCAGCATCGGCTCGATGCGGTCGGCCACGCCGTTCGCCGCGATGTTCTCCCGGCAGTTGGCGTCCGCCCAGTCGTCGATATCGACGGCATCCAGGTGCCGGGCCCCGCACTTCGCGGCCACGATAGCCAGCACGCCCGTGCCGCTGCCCATGTCGAGGCCCGTGCGGCCGGCAACCCCCAGATCGAGCACGGCACGCGACATGAGCCACGTCGTGGCGTGGTGTCCCGTGCCGAACGACATCTTCGGCATCACCACCACCTCGGGCTCTCCGTCCGGAGCCGGGTCATGGAACGGCGCCCGGATGAGCAGGCGCCCCTCAACGTCCACCGCCGGGAAATTGCTCTCCCAAAGGGCGTTCCAGTTCTGCGTCTCGATCGAGATATAGCGGCCCTCTACGCCGTAGCGCACCAGCAGGGCATCGATCTCCGCCTTGCAGTCGGCCAGCAGGTCCTGGCTGATGTAGGCCTTCAGCACACAACCTTCGGTCTCGAAACTCTCGAACGCATAGTCGGCCAGTTCCGCCGTCAGAATCTCGGCCTGTTCGCCGCCCGTACAGGCGACATTGAGCGCAACGTAATCCATAGGAATCGGGAATAATATTATGTAAAATTTCGTACCTTCGTACCGACAAAGGTAACATTTTATCCGGATTCGACCGACTCGGAATGGCGGAAAATACGAAAAAATGGGAAGAGGCCGGCAGGCACTACCGGACCTACATCAAACTCGAGAAGCGGCTGGCGCAGAACACCGTGGAGGCCTACATGCGCGACCTGAGGTCGTTCGCTCACTTCATCCTGCGCATGTACGACGTGCCGCCGGCGAAGGTCGAGGAGCCCATGGTGCAGCGCTACGTCGCATGGCTCTACGACCGCGGCCGGGAAAAGGCCTCGCAGGCCCGGTCGCTGAGCGGCGTGAAGAGCTTCTTCAACTTCCTGCTCATCAGCGACCGCATCGAAAGTTCCCCGGCCGAATTCGTTCTGACGCCGAAGTTCGGGCGGCACCTGCCCGACGTGCTCACGACCGGGGAGATCGACCGCATCATCGCCGCCGTGGACGGAACGACCCCCAAGGAGATCCGCGACGCCGCGATGCTCGAGGTGCTCTACTCGTGCGGCCTGCGCGTCTCGGAGCTCACCTCGCTCCGCATACGGGACCTCTTCTTCGGCGAGGGCTACATCCGCGTCACCGGCAAGGGCGACAAGCAGCGACTCGTCCCGATCAGTTCGACGGCCCGGGAGCGGATCCACCGCTACCTCGAGGTGCGGCGCAGCGCACGGGCCGGAGAGGAGACGCTCTTCCTGAACAACCGCGGCAGCAGCCTCACGCGCGTCATGATCTTCACGATCCTCCGCGAGGCGGCCCGCCGGGCCGGCATCGAGAAGAAGATATCGCCGCACACCTTCCGGCACTCGTTCGCCACCCACCTGCTCGAGGGCGGGGCCAGCATCCGGCAGGTGCAGGAGCTGCTCGGCCACGAGAGCATCCTCACCACGGAGATCTACACGCACCTGGACGACAGCCACCTGCGGCAGACGGTCGAAGAACACCTCCCGATCTGAAACGGGCGGGAAAAACGGAACGGGATCAGAGTTTCAGGATCGCCGAACGGGGCGTCAGGCGGAGTGTATCGTAATCGAGGCCCGAGAGGACGACCACAACCCCGTCGGGGCGGACCAGCGCCGGCAACGACTCGCCGAGCGGAAGTCCCGCTTCACGAAGCCGCACGAAAGCGGCGCGGTAGTCGGCGGGGAAGCCCGCGACAAGCAGTCCCGAGTAGAACTCCGTGGCGGGCCGGCGGTCGGGTTCGGGACACGACTCGACACGGAGCAGGCGTCCCTCCGCAGAGAGCGAGACAAGCGGGTTGCGCACGAGCCCCTGCGGGGTCCAGAGCAGGTTAGAGGCTATCCGCCGGGTGGGCTGCGCGGAAGAATTCATCGGCAAAGATACGGATGTTCAACTGACGGCGGTAGAGGCTGTCCACCGCATCGGCGGCCGGCGTGGTGTAGGTTACCTTCAGATCGGAGACCGTCACGGAGGGGCGGGCGGGAGTCTGACCGAAGTCGAGCAGGTCCACCCGCAGGCGGCGGTGGGTCGTATCGGGCGTGAAGGTGCGCATGAATCGCTCCTCGCGGCCGCGGCGCAGCGTCACGGTATAGAGGTTCGAGCGCGAGCCGTCGGCACGCTCGAGCCAGGCCGAACCCTTCAGCCCCCGCGTATTGCGGTCGAGCGAATCGACCAGATACTTCAGCGAGACGGTATATTCGCCCGGAACCACGTCGAACGTGAAGCTCAGCCGCGCGGTGTCCCGCAGCGAGGAGACGCGGATCAGCGAATCGGCATAGACCGTATGCGTGAAGGTGCGCTGCGCGACGTTGTCGATCGTATCGAGGATCGCCACCTCGCGGTTGTAGACCTTGCCTTCGGCCTCGAGCAGGTCGATCGCCCGTTCGACGACATCGCCCAGGCGGGCGCTCTTGCGCTTCGAGAAGTTGCCGATCGTATAGTAGACATCCTCGGTCGTATAGCCGTAGCGGGCAAAGATCGGCTCGTAGATCCGCAGCGAATCGGTGCGGATGTTCTCGTTGGAAATATAGGCGTTGGCCAGGAAGGCATCGCGGAAAATCAACGCCAGCTCACTGTCCGAAATGATCGTATGCCGGGCGCACGAGAGCGCCCCGAGGGCCAGCAGGCCGCAGACGGCATGTCGCAATAGCTTGTTCATCATCGTTCGTCGTTTTTTATCATACTCCGCACCGTCAGTCCCGTCAGCAGCCATGCCACGACCCCGAACGAGAGCACGACGGCCGCAAGGTCACCCAAACGGAACTCCACGGGGTAGCTCTTCGTGAGGAAGGTCTCGGCCGGAATCTCGATCAGCCCGAAGTGTTGCTGGACGAGGCTTGCACCCACACCGAGGACGACACCCGCGGCGGCACCCAGCCCGCAGATCAGCAGCCCCTCGCGGCGGAAGATCGAGCGGATCAGCGCCCGGTCGGCCCCCAGCGCCCGCAGTGTCGCCCGGTCGGCCCGCTTCTCCACGATGAGCATCGACAGCGCCCCGACGACCGAGAACGAGGCGACGACCAGCACCAGCAGGGCGATGAAGAAGATGCCCCACTTCTCATAGGTCATGATCCGGTAGAACGAAGCGCGCAGCTCGTCGCGGGTCCGCACACGGAACGTGTCGCCCAGGGCCGATGCGACTTCGCGCCGCACGGCATGCACGTCGGCACCGGCATCGAGGCGGAAAACCAGCGAGGTGGCCTGCCCCGGGTAGTCGAAGAGCTCCTGCGCCAGGCGCAGCGAAGAGAGCACATAGGTCCGTTCGGTCTCCAGGTCGAGCGAGAAGACCCCGCCGACGGGCTCCGTCCGCCGCGCATAGCTCCCGACGGGCAGCAGGCTCGAGAACGAACCCCGGCGCACGGCATAGAGCGTCACGTCGGCATCGGCCAGCGAGCGGATACCCAATTCCCAGGCCATCGTCTGCCCGATGACCAGCTTCTCGAGGTCCCCGAGCCGGACGCGCCACTCGCCCGCCGTGACGGCTTCGCCCAGCGGGAAGACCCCGGTGTAGGCATCATCCACGCCGCGGACCGTGGCCGTGGCCTGCCGGTCGCCGTGCTCGAGCAGGGCGCTCTGCTCCAGCAGGAAGGAGAAAGAGGCTACACCCGGGATGCGGGCAAGGGCGGCCGTATCGACCTGCGACAAGACGAAGGTCTGTCCCGTGCGCGGAGCGGCGGTCAGGTCGGCATCGAAGGCCGAATACATCGACTTGACCAGCGTCTCGAAGCCGTTGAAGACCGACAGCAGGATGATCATCGCGGCGACGGGCATGGACACGGCGGCCACGCTCAGCCCCGAGATCAGGTTCACGACCGACCGGGACTGACGCGAAAAGAGGTAGCGTCGTGCAAAGAGGCGGGCCAGCATCGTCCGGATCCGGCGCCTATTTCAACGCCTGCTCGATGTGTTCGATGTACTCGAGCGAATCGTCGAGGAAGAACTGGATCTCCGGGACGTTCTTCAACTGGTTGCGCAGCCGCTGGCCCAGGGCCCGGCGGACGAACCAGTTCTGGTGCTCGAGCGTCTTCATCAGCTCGGCGCTCCGATCGAAGGGAAAGACGCTGACGTAGATCTTGGCGTATCCGAAATCGGGCGACACGCGCACCCCCGTAACCGTGACCAGAAGCCCCCGCACGAGGGAGGCTCCCTCCTTCTGGAAGATCTCGGCCACATCCTTCTGGATCTGCTTGGCGATCTTCTGCTGGCGTGTGGTTTCCATAATTCTCTGTTTTACAATCCGTATTTGAATACTTCGCGGTTCTTCGTCCGCTTCGGGCGGGGCTTCCACGTCTCGAAGCCCTCCTTGTTGAATCGGTAGTTCAGGCCGACGGATATCATCATGTTGTCCAGCGGCGAGCGCATCGGGGTCGATGCGAAGGGATTCTCCGGGCCGTCGATCGCGTTGTCCGCATACTTGTTGCGGTTGCGGAGCACGTCCGAATAGCCGAAATAGTAGCGCACGCGGAAGTTCAGCTCATAACGGCCGATCAGGAAGGCCACGCCCCCTCCGCCGGCCAGTCCGTAGCCCCAGCGGTTGTCGCGGGGCAGCTTGTAGGCGTAGTCCCCGCTCCAGGCCGGATCGCCCTGCTCGCGAGCCTGCTCGTTCTCGTAGCGGGACGAGAAGGTGTAGGAGAAGGTTGCGGCCGCCTCGAGGTAGACCCGCACGTGGTTGCGCAGCATGTAGATGTGCGGCTGCCAGACGACCGGAAGCATCACCGTGTTCATGTTGCGCGTGTAGTAGAGGTAGTCTTTCTTCTCCTCGACCGCCGCGGTGTTCGTGGCGAACGAGAAGCCCTGCTGCAGGAATTCGAGGTCTACACCGAAGCCTCCGACGAAGCGTTGCTTGCCGTAGTAGCGCCACGTCAGGCCGCCGCCGTACATGCCCCACATCCCGCGCATCTCCTGTTTGGGATTGAACCGCCCGGTGCCCATGCCGTAGCCGGCCGTGAAACCGAGCGTATGCTGCGCCGAGGCACGCGGTGCGGCCAGCACGCCGAAAAGCATCGCCGCCGCGACGAGAAAAGTCCGTATGTTGCGTCCTGTCATATCCTTATCTGAAGTTGCTGAACATGCTGCCCGCCGAGCCGAAGTTGGCGTTCATCGAATTCTGCTGGTTGTTGAGGTTCTCCTTTTTCGGTCCCTCCTTGGCTCGTTTCTCCGCCTCACGCTGCTGGCGGCGGGCCTCCCGCTCGTCGAGCATGCGCGAAAGCGACTGCATCGTCACCGGTGCGAAGATCCGGTTCATGTCCATCGTGAACTCGATCTCCCAGTTGGTCTTCGTCGCAAAGGTGTCCTCGCCCGCATCGTTCATGTACATCTCCGTGCGCTCGGGCTGCAGGCGGCCGACCAGATTGCCCGTATCCCACTTGCCGTTCCCGTTGCGGTCTTCGATCACGCGGAACTTGATCTCGCCGGCCGGAACATAGTTGAACTGAACATCGCCCGTGGTGACGTCGCGCCGCTCCTGCTTGAGCGCCCCGTTGCCGTCGAGCAGCTGGATGATGTACTTCGAGCCGTCGTTGCGCCCGACGACGTGTACCTTGACCGTCGCGAACTTCTCCGGGTCATAGACCGTGTAGGTGCCGACGATCGAGTCGTTCGAGAGGCCGGCCACGTCGGTCATCGCACCCTTCGGAATCGTCAGCTGGTACTGTGCGCCCGTCTCCCATGCGGCGCGGATGTGCCAGCGGAGCAACTGCCCCGTATCGCGCACCATACGCACCGGAACCTCCTCCGAGAGGCTGTCGGCTCCCGTACGCACGAGCCGCAGACTGGCCGAATCGAGCCGCGTCAGCGGGTAGTCGAAGTCGATCGTCAGGTGCTCCTCGGGGTTGATCTCACCGCTCTGCGGCAGCTTGTAAGCAAACGGGTTGGGCTTCTCGGGCTCCTTCCACTCCTCGCCGGCCTCCTCGGCCTTGCGGCGCTCGCGTTCGAGTTTTTCGCGTTCGCGCTCCTGCTCCTTGGTCTCGACAAGACGCCACGCGAGTTTCAACTCCTCGGTCACCTCCTGCAGGCGGTTCACCGTATCGTGCTTGAAATAGGTGATCTTGCCCTTGATCGTATCCGGGAGCGACTCCGACGGCATGTCGAACCACAGAGCAATGGTGTCGCGGCCGACGGTCTGCGGATCGACAATGACCCGCTCGGCAGGGATGCTGTCGAACACCAGGTTCGTGATGCGCGGGCGCGGGGCCCCGAAGTAGAGCATGGCCTTGTGCTGCAGGGGCCGGGCACTCTCCGAGAGCACCTGCCGGCGGAACTGCACGTCGGTGAACATGCGGAAATAGAGCTGCGGTTCGGCAGTCACATAGCGGCGCAGCGAGTCGTACCAGATGGCGAAGTCGGGCATCTCGGCCGGATTGTAGGTTCCCTCGATGAAACCCACCTGGTCGGTTCCCGGCTCGTAGAGCTGGTTGTCGTTCTTGTCCTGCACGGCATAGATCCGGTAGGGGATCGGCTTGAGGTTCTGGGCGATGAAGATACCGTTGTTCTCGGCACGCGCAATGACGGAAGGGCGGTACTTGAAGACCGTCGAGTCGTAGTCGGGGGTATACTCCACCGAGTCGGCCGGGTAGAACCAGATGAAGCTCTTCGAGACCGAGTCGGACTTGTAGCCGTCGGCCGTATAGCCCGAGAAAACCATCGAATCGATCTCGGGACCGGTCGAGAAGACGTAGCGCATCGAATAGAGCGGGTTGCCCTCGTTGTTGTCGCAGATGGCGCTTCCGAAGTTGAGCGCATAGGTCGTGTTCGGGCGCAGCGTGTCGCGCAGCTGGATGACGATTCCGCGGCCGCGCATGGTGATCGTCGGCTTTTTCTTCATCTCGGGCGAGGTGAAGAACTCCTTCTGCTGGTCCTTGATCTGCACAAACTCGTCGAACTCGATGTAGATCTTGTCGTGACCCACCGTGGGGCGGTTCGTCGTGAAGTTGTCGGGCGTCATGGCCACGATCACCGGGGGCAGCGAGTCGCGCGGGCCGCCCGTCGGAGTCATCATGTTGGCACAGCGGCTCAGGAAGGCCGAGGCGAAGAGCAGCGCCACGGCCGAGCGCAGCAGGTTGAGCGTATGGTGTCGGCGGGTTTTCATCGGCGGAGAGGGCTTTGCGTCGCGGCAGCCGGAGCCGTCGCAGACCGGTTCTCGGGGGCCAGGGACTCGTTCACGATGCGCCAGCCGTTATCGACGTCGATCCAGACGTTGCGCCACGGACGGAAGAGCACCGAGTAGGTGGGGCTGCTGCCGTCGAGATCGACCGTCTGCTGCGAGTAGGCGTAGAGGCGGTCCACACGGTCCACAACCACGACCATCAGCGTCTCGGAGGTGACAGACATCGAATAGAGCCCCGTTTCGGAATCCTTGTAGGCCTGGAAATTGGGGTTGGTGCGGGTGAACGAGTCGTCGCTCTTCGAGGTGATCTTGCCCGCCACGGCATCGTCGTAGGAGGCGATGTACCACGCCGTCGTATCGACGGCATAGGCATAGGCATCGAGTTTCTCGATCGTACCCGGCTCACCGCCCTCCTCGCTCTGGACCGAGGGCGAGACGTAGCAGGTCACCGCCTTGGGCGGCGTGTAGTAATCGTTGCGGAAAATCCAGTTGCCGTCCTTGTAGGTGAAGCCCTCCTTCCACAGTTTGAAGATGAGCGTCACGTAGAGGTTCGGCAGGTTGTCCGACATCTCCTGCTGCGTATAGGCATAGAGGCGGTTGGTCGGGTCCACGGCCACGATCATCTTCTTCGAGGAGCCTTTGAGCGGCATCTGGATCCAGCCCGTCGTCCCCTCGCGTTCGCAGGGCTCCGACGTGGCGACCGGATCGAGCCGGTCCGAGGAGTTCGTCCGCGAGGTCACGACTCCGTTCAGGGCATCCTCGTAGGAGGCGACCGTATAGAGCGCCGTGTCGGCCACGAAGGCATAGGCCCGAACCCCTTCGAGGGGGTTGTTCGGATCGGCCGAAAGATTCTGGACCAACGGTTTGAGCACGTAGTTCGTGCTGTCGGAGACATCCTTGAAACATCCCGGACAGATCAGCGTTGCAGCCGCCGACAGAAGCAGTAGGAAGCGCCGCATGCTCATGCCTTCTCCGTTTTATGGTTTTCCCGCAATGCGGACAGCATCTCGCCCACACTGATACCCAGCACCGGATGCCGGCGCTGACGCATGATCTCGCACAGGGGTACCAGTGCGAATTCCCGCTCGGCAAGGAGCGGATGGGGAAGCGTCAGGCGATCGGTCTCAAGGACCAGGTCGTCGTAGAAGATCAGGTCGATATCGATCGGCCGGGAGGTATAGCGGGCACCCGATGCCGAGCGCTCAAGCTGCTCTGCAGCGCGGTTCCGCCCCAGTTCGCGCTCGATCGCCTGGCAGGCGTCGAGCACCTCGAGCGGCGAGAGATCGGTCGTCAGTTCGAGGGCCTGGTTCGAGAAACGGTTCTCGCTCGTGAAGCCCCACGGGGCGCTTTCGTACCGGTGCGAGCAGCGCAATACGGCGCCCACGCGGGCATTGACCAGCTGCTGCGCCGACTGGAGCGTACGTTTCACGTCGCCCAGGTTGCCGCCCATCAGAAGTGTCACTCGTGCCATCGTCACAAATGTTTTATCATTTTGCTCACCGAGAGAGCAAAATGGGTGAATACGATCGTCGGATTGCCGTTCTGCGCGATCTGTGCGGAGGCGCTCTCGATCTCGGCGATCAGCGGCTCGATGTTCTGCGAGCCGACAAACGGGGCGAACTTCGTACAGAAGGCCAGCTCCTCGCCCCACAGGTAGCTGATCTCGCGGATCCCGGCGTGCAGCATGTAACTCTCGCGCAAAAGTCGGGCCGCATCCCGGAGAAAGCCCCGCTGCTGTTCGCGCGAGAGTTGCGCCGCATCCTCGGCCCAGGTTACCAGTTCGAGGTGCTTGTCGTTGTAACTCAAGCGCATCAGGCTGCAGAACAGGTCGAAATGCTCCTTGCGCTGCGCATCGCTTTCGCCGGCGACCAGGTGCCCCAGCTCGAGCAGGTCGCCGTCGGCCAGCCGCGCCATGTTGCGCGCCTGCAACGGGTCGGCGACGCCCCGGGCGAATGCCTCGCGCTCGAGCACCTCCGGGGCAATGCGCGGCACGCAGACCTCCTGCGTACGCGAGAGGATCGTCGGCAGCAGCCGATCGGGATGCTCCGAAACGAGGATGAAGAGCGTGCGCTCCCACGGCTCCTCGAGGATCTTCAGAATCTTGTTCGCCGCCTCCTCGTTCATCGTCTCGGGCAGCCAGACGAGCATCGTCTTGTAGTCGGCCTCGAAACTCTTGAACGAGAGTTTGCGGATGATCTCGTCCGCTTCGCGGGCAGCGATCATCCCCTTGAGCGTCTTGCCCAGGTCGAGTCTGTCGTACCACTCCTGCGGCGAGAAGTAGCCCCGCCGCTCGGCGAACAGCGTGCGGAACTGCGGCAGGAACTCGTCGCTGCGGATCACCTCGCCCGACTTCTTGCCCTGCTTGTTCACCGGGAAGACCAGGTGGAGGTCGGGGTGCGCCAGCGCCTCGATCTGCCGGCAGTCGGGACACTCGCCGCACGAATCGCCGTTGCGGCGGTGGCGGCAGCACAGGTACTGGACATAGGCTACGGCAAGGGCCAGCGTCCCGAAGCCCGAAGCCCCGGTGAAGAGCTGGGCGTGGCTCACGCGCCCCGCATCGACCGTCTGCGCCAGATGCCGTTTCAGATCGTCCTGTCCCGTTATGTCAGCAAATCGCATAATCCACTCCTTGCAGGGATTCAGCGGCCCCGTCCGCAGACTGCCCGCACCATCGCCCGCACGTCGATCCGCTCGCGGCGGATCAGATAGGCCAGATAGGATGCAAACAGCACGATATTAAACGTATAGCCGGCGAACATATTGCCTCCGACCCACGAAGAGAAGGCTTCGCAGAGGAGGAACAGCCCGAGGGCCACAAACACATACTCCCAGATCCGGCGCCACGGATAGGGCGTGGGGAAGAAACGCCGGTTGAGCCACCAGCTGACCGCGACCATCGCCGATTCGCTGGCCAGGCGGGCCCAGGCGGCCCCGTAGTAGCCCCACAGCGGGATGAGCCAGCAGCCGAAGAGCAGGATGGCCGCCAGACCGGCCCCCGTGACGACGATCGCCAGCGAAGTGCGCTCCTCGCGCTTGTACCAGAACGAGAGGTTGAGCCAGACGCCCGTCAGCACGTTGGCCCCGAGCACGACGGGCAGAATGAAGATCCCCTCGCGGAAGTCCCGGCCCACGATCAGCGCGAAGAGGTCGCGGAACAGCGCGATGCCCAGGAAGATGACCATCGAGGCCATGACGTAGTATTTCAGCGCGGCGGCATTCATCGCCACGAAATCCGACTTCTTGAAGTTCGAGAGGAAGAAGGGCTCGGCGGCCAGACGGTACATCTGGTAGAAGAGCATCATGACCACGGCGATCTTGGTGATAGCCCCGTAGACGCCCACCTGCGCCATGGCACCGTCCGGAACGAGGTACTTGATGAGCTGGCGGTCGATGAACTCGTTGGCTGTGCCCGTCAGTCCGCCGACGAGCAGCGGCAGCGAGTAGGCAAAAATGGCGCCGAGCAACCGCCAGTCGATGCGCGGCACCGTGCGGTCGGCGGTGGTCAGGATCAGCAGCCACGTCACCGCACTGGCGATGAAGTTGGCCACGAACGCCCACCCTACGCCGAAGTCGGTGGCGAAGAGGCCCGCCAGACCGAAGCCTACGGCAAAGAGGACGTTCAACACGACGTTGAGCGCCTTGAAGCCGACGAAGGTCATCGCACGCCCCTGTTCACGCAGACGCGAGAAGGGGATGCAGGCCGAAACGTCGAAGAGGATGATGAGCGCCACCCAGACAATGTACTCGGGATGGGCGACATAGGCCTCGCCCATCAGGCGGGCCACCCCGTCGCGGCAGAGGATCATCGCGCCGCAGAAGAGCAGCGCCGCGAGCGACGTGACGCCCCACGTGGTGGCGAAGAGCCGCCGTTTGGCCCCCTGCACGTCGCCGCCGGCCTCTTCGGCCTTTGCCGAGAAGCGGAAATAGCTCGACTCCATGCCCATGGTCAGCAGCGTGAGCGCCAGCGGGATCAGGGCATAGACATCGACCACGATGCCGTAGACCTCCTGCCCGAACACGCGCGTGTAGTAGGGCGTGAGCAGGTAACTCAGGAAACGCACCACGATGGTGCTGATGCCGTAGACGGCGGTCTGTTTGGCCAGTTTTTCGAGCATGACAACGTGTATGGTGGGCAAAGATACGAAAATTAGCCGGAAAAGACGCTATCTGCCGGCAATCAAAGCCACTTCTTGTAGCGGAAAAACCAGATCGTCAGAATCGAGCAGAAGATCATGAGCGCGATGGCGAAGAGATAGCCCAGCGGGATGACGGTCCCGTTATCGAGGGTCAGGTGCCAGTCCAGTTCGGGCATGGCCTTGAAGTTCATGCCGTAGATCGAGGCGATGAGCGTCGCGGGCATGAAAACCACGGCGGCCACCGAAAAGATCTTGACGATGCCGTTCTGCTCGATGTTGATCAGACCCAGCGCGGCGTCCTGGATGTAGTCCAGACGCTGGAAGCTGAAGTCGGCGTGGTTGATCAGCGAATTGACATCCTTGATCATCAGCTGCAGACGCGGGTAGATGTCGTTCGGGAAACGCTCTGAGCGGAGGATGCCCGACAGCACGCGCTGGCGGTCGAAGATGTTCTCGCGCAAGAGCATCGTGCTCTCCTGCAGGGCGCTGATCCGGTGCAGCACCTCCTTGTCGATCGAATCCTCCGAATTCACATCCTTCGACAGGGCCGAAACCTGCTTGGAGATCAGCTCCACGAGATCGGCGTCGAAGTCGATACGCACCTCCAGCAGCGAGATGAAAAGGTGGTAGCCGGTCGAATAGCTCCGATAGCTCATCTGGAGGCGTTTCTCCGTCTCACGGAAGGTCCGGAACTCGGTGTTGCGCACCGAGACCAGCACACCCTCGTTCGAGATGATGAACGACACCGGCTCGACGATGAACGAATCGCCCGTCGGGACAAAGAAGTTCGAGTTCGACACGATGGCATTCTCGCCCTCCGAGTATTTCGACGTCGATTCGATCTCCTCCACCTGCTGCTTGGTCTGAAGACTGATCTCCATGAAATTCTCGACGGCCTTCTGTTCCTTGATCGTCGGCTGGAGCATGTCGATCCACAGAATGTCGTCGTAACCCAGCTCGTCGAACAGCCGCGTATCCGCATTCCGGATGATCTTGTTGTACTGCTTGAGGTAAATTGTTATCATGATCGCTCTCTCGTGAAGTTCCTGAATCCGCATGCCTAGAGAGGCGGGCGCCGCCCGCTTACTCTCTTCAGCCGGGATTGGCTCTCGGGGCGACCTTCACACCCGAGTCCCAGAACTTTTGGAGCGCCTGATTTTTCTGGTTGTCGAAAATGTAGTCGAACTGCAGCAGCTCCCCGTAGGCCGCCGCGGAGTCGGCGGCGAAGGGCGAGTCGAGCAACGCCTCGTAGCCGTGTTCGAGTCCGTAGGTCAGCGCATGCTGCAACGACTCGACCGTATCGGCATCGACTTCGGCATGGGCCACCCACACCGCGAAGGCGAAGGGCAGTTCGCCGTAGTCCCTCCACCCCTCGACAAGCGGATCGGAGCTGGCCAGAAGCCCCTCGCGGCAGGAGGGAACACCGCCCACGCAGTATTCGGTCACCATGCGCGCATCGGCAAGGAGCTGTACGGCGAGAGCCGGCACCAGTGCGATGTCGGCCTTGCGGCTCAGGAAATCCTGTATGACGGAGTCGGAATCGGGCGAGAGCAACAGTTCGGCACGGAAATTACCCTCGTACCGAATACCATGAATGAACGGCGTCGTGCTGAGGCACGACACGGTGGCTATACGTGGAACTGTGACCATCGTCCATAAGGTATGAAACTGTTGGTTTGACGTCGCAAATATAGGATTTATTCCTGAAAAACGGGAACATTGTTTCCACGTTTTTCCGATTTTTTGTCCGAGACTCTTGACAACGGGGGTTGGCCGGTCGTATATTTGCTCCGTCAATTCACAATCGGAGCTCCGCAGCCCGCAAGTTATCGACAACAGACGCAGACTATCGTTCAGCGGATTAATCCGACTTATCAACATTTATCCACATTTTATCCCGGAGTTATGAACACTCCGGACCGCCGCCCGCACCGCCCTGTCCAAACCGGCGGCACGGCATTCCTGCCGGACGGTACCTCCTCCCGGTCCCTGCCGCCCGGCGCCATCGACACATCCACCTTTCCAAATCCACATCCACCATGACCTTTACACAGATTCCCGAACAGTACACCGCACTCGGCTCCGGGGCGATCTACGTCGTGGAGAGCCCCGAGGCGGCGGACATCGACCTCCGTCTCGTCGCATCGGACGGCACGACCTGCCTCGGCATGCGGCGCTACGTCGGCGTCAGGGAAGCCCGCTGCGACGCGGCACCCCTGCTGCGTCGCGCCCTGCGGTTCGAACCGGCCGACGACGAAACCGGCTTCACCCCGGCTGCGGGGCGCACGGTGACCGCCACGGCCGAAGCGGCCCCCGCCGGGAGCTTCCCCGACCGGGCGGAAGCTACAGCCCCGGCACGCATCTTCCTCGCCGGACCGGCCGGACCGGCCGAACCCGCCCTGCGCACCACGATGCCTGCCGAGCGGATCATCCCGGCCGGAGCCGGCGAAGAGATCTCGATCACGATGCCCGAATTCGGATCGGTTGCGGCGGCCGTCACCGTACGCAGCGGCGACCGTACGGAGTTCCACCGCTACGAGGCCAGCAGCGCCGGACTGTTTCTCTTCCGCCTCGACCTCAAGGACTTTCCCGACGCGGAGGAGGTCACGCTCGACTTCGGAACGATGGGCACGATCCACTACACGGTGGTCCCGGCCCGCAGCGAGAGCTGCCGTCTGGCCTGGCGGAGCAGCATCGGATCGGTCGAGCACTACACCTTCCCGGTGGTCCGCGAGGTGCGGCTGCGCACGGAGAAGAACCGGGCCGAAAACCGCCGGGGATACGTCGCACGCATCGGCGGACAGGAGCGGCTCACGCGCATCGAATCGGCCTACGAAGCACCCGGCGTGCTGGCGGCACTGGCCGAGATCACCTCGTCGCCCGCAGTCTGGAGGGTGACGGACGGGGGCTGTATTCCGGTCGATGTCACAACCGAGGAGGCGACGCTCCGGCGGCTCGGGGAGCTGTGCAGCCTCAGCCTCGAAATCCGGGAGAAAATCGAAACCGAAGCAACATGGAGCTGACCATCGACGGCAAGGTCTGCGACCTGGGAAGCATCCGGATCGCAGTGCCCGGATACGACGCCGCGCGGCTGTCGGACCCCGAAGCATGCCGCACGGGGCGGAGGCTCGAATGCCGGATCCCCGCCACTCCCCGTAACGACCGGCTGCTCGGCTCACCGCTCGACCCGCATGCGGCCGTCCGTTTCAACGACGAACCCCACGAGGCCGCCATCACGGCACAGGGGGCCGTGCTGCTCACCGGACGGGTCCGCCTGCTCTCGTCGTCGGAGGAGGAGTACACGATCGAGATCCGTGACGGAGGGGCCGGATGGGCCGAGAACACCGCCCGCAGGATGTTCAACACACTCGGAATCGACTATGCGGGGCACCTGACCCCGACGGAGATCTGTGCCGGCTGGCGGGATGCGTCACCCGTGAAATTCTTCCCAATCCACCGCGACGAGTATCCCCAGCGCAACGGCTCGTCGGACCTGATGCCGGCCGAACGAATCCTCTCGCCGGACGACTACCACCCGTTCCTTCGGATCGCCCCGCTCGTCGAGCGGATGTTCCACGAGGCGGGATATGCCCTCCGCAGCCGCTTTTTCGAGAGCGACTTCTTCCGCTCGCTCTACATGAGCGGGGCCTACGCCTCGCACGACACGACCGCGGCGGCCGGCCGCATGGGATTCCAGGCCCGCCGCCGGGGCGACACGCAGGCCGAGGCCAACGAGGCCGGCAAGGTCGATGCCAACCCGGCAAGCGTGCTCCACTCGGTGGGCAACATCGTCGATACGGCCACCCCGCAGAGCCCCGACGCGGAGGGGAAGCCCATCGACGGGCTCTACAACAACGGAGGCTGCTTCGGTACGGACGACGACGGGCGCATCCGCTTCTCTCCGCCGACCGAGACGACCGTCGGGTTCGAGTTCTTCCTGCGTTACACCACCGGCCACCGCATTGCCTCCCGCACCCGCCTCGAAGGATTCGACACGATCTACCTCGGCCCCGGCTCCGAAGTGGCCTTCACGCTGGCCAACCGCTACGAGGACCGGCGGGGCGCCGTCACTCCGGGGTACGCCTACCGCGCCGTCGTGTTCGACCACCGCGAAGGGACGCAATACCGCCTGACGGGACGGATCAACGGTACGCCCGACACCGTCTGGGGAACGTTCGACACCCGGTCGGCCGCAGTGACGGCTCCTCCGGGCGACTTCGCCGACGAACGGCTCGATGTGCTCGGTTCCGACGGGTGGAAGCCCTACGACGGAGACTGGGCCCTCTACGCGGGCTACGTCGGCGAGGAGGGAGAAACCACCGTGGAGATCCGCGTCCGGACCGCCTCCGAGCGGGTGTTGCCCGCACAGCCGCGCTATTTCGACCAGATCTACTTCGCCGGGGCGGCACCCGGAACGCCGATTACGGTCCACCGGGAGTGTTCGCTCCGCCCGCTCTTCCTCCCCGGCCCGGGATTCGGATCGTCGCTCTCATTCACCGACGTGGCGCAGGTCGAGATCCGCCAGATCGAACTGCTCGAAGCGCTCGCCCACCTGTTCAACCTGCGCTTCTACTCCGAGGAGGGACGCAAGGTGGTGTGGGTCGAACCCGAGGAGGAGTTTCTCGGGGCGGGGCCCGAGGCCGACTGGAGCGACCGGACCGACTTCTCGCAGCCCGTCGAAGTGGAAGACCTCGCACTGGAGCTCCACGAGGAGCGGACGTGGTGCTACCGCGAGGGCGACGGTGCCGTCCGGCGGGCCGATGCCGAGACCGGGGAGACGCTCGGCTCGTGGAGCGTGCGCATCGATTCGCAGGCGGCGCTTGTCGGCCCGGAGACACGCCGCAACCCGCTCTTCGCCCCCTCGCTCTGCTCGGCGGGGCACTACCTCAACGCCCCCTCGGCGCTGATCCTTCAGGTCGGCGACCGCGACGATGCCGAACAGGGGCAGGAGGTCACACCCCGCATCGTGCGCTACGCCGGGATGCACCCCCTGCCCGAAGGCGAGCGGTGGGGGTACCCCTCGGGCGAGGCGGCCTATCCGCTTGCGGCCTTCCTCTTCGACGGCGACAGCGACGGGGAGCCCTTCACGCTTGGCTTCGAGGACCGCGGCGAAGCCCGGGGACTGCACCGCTACTACGACCGCCAGGTCCGGAGGGAGGCCACCCGGGAGCGCATCTCGCTCGCGCTGCGGATCGACCCCGACGAATTCGCCGCGCTGCTCGCCCCTGGCTCCGGAGCCCCGGACATCCGCTCCGTATTCCGCATCGACACGGGCCGCGGGATCGTCCGCGCCACGCTCCGCAGCATCGGGGAGTACGATCCCGAGGCCGCCTCGGTCCGCTGCACGTTCGACCGACTCTGCGAAGAGTGAGCCGTCGTTCCACACACAACCATTCCACACGCAAAAGAAAATGACACGAAACGAAGAACGGATGATCCGCGCCGCATCCGACCGCGTCCGCGGAATGACGGCCGTCGAGGCCGTCGAGGTGCTCTTCCGCGAAGGGCTGCTGAGCCCCCGGCGCTGCGAGCAGGCCGCCATACGCGACGAAATAGCCCGGCTGGAGCGATCCGGAATCCCCCGCTGCGAGGCCTTCCATGCCGCGGCCGAAGCCTTCGCCTGCTCCTACGAGAAGGCCCGATATGCATTCTACGAAACCTTCAAACGCTGAACCATGAAATCCGAAATCCAAATCCACGACAGGGCCGACCTCTGCCGCATCGAGATCGAAGGGACGATCGGTGTCCCCGAAGAGTGGCAGTTCGAGACACCAGACAGCCGGGTGGCCACCTACGAACGGTTCCGGGAGACGCTCGGGCGCATCGCCCGGATCGAGAGCCCGGAGGTGATCGTCGAGATCCGCTCGACGGGAGGCGACGTGAACGACGCCCTGCTGATTCACGACGCCCTCCGGTCCCTTCCGGGGCGCATCACCACCCGCTGCTACGGATACACGGCCTCGGCCGCGACGATCATCGCACAGGCCGCATCGCCCGGATGCCGCGAAATCTCGGCCAACGCCCTCTACCTGATCCACAACTCGATCTGCGCCTCCGAAGGCAACGCTGCGGAGCTCGCCGCAAAGGTCGAGCTGCTCCGGCAGACCGACGCACGCATCGCCGGGCTCTACGCCGCCCGGTCGGGTCGTCCGGTCGGGGAGTTCGAAGCCCTGATGGCCGAGAACAACGGCAACGGCCGCTGGCTCTCGCCCGAGGAGGCCGTCGGGGCAGGGCTGGCCGACCGCGTGACCGACGAGGCGGGCGGCGCCTCGGCACTGACCCGCAACCTCGCCCGCGGATGGGAGCGGCTGCTGTGCGGCATCGGCCTGCGCTCCGGGCAGCCGCTCCCCGAGGGGCGCAACATCCTCCACCCCGACTCGGGGCAGGAGCTGCGCCGAAAGATGGCCGAAGCCGCGGCCGAAGAGGCCCGCCGCAAAGCGCTCCCGACACGGGTACTCCCGACGGAGGACCCCTCCTACGGCGACCCCGTGCAGACGGCCAACGCCCGCGCCTATGCCGAAGATGCCCGCCGGCTGCGGAAATAGAGCAACGACCGGGCTCCGTCCCGGGGCCCGACAATTCAAAAAACCATAAAAACCTTTCACACCATGAACTACATCGAAAATGCCAAGCAGTACACCGGCTCCGAACTCGAGACCGTCTTCTTCCGCCCGATGCTGACCGGAGGGTCGGCCAGGGAGCTGGGCGTGCGCATCCTCTACAACATGCCGACCCCCACCTACGTCCAGCTGTGGGACGGGCAGCGCAACATCCTCCAGAAATACGCCGACGCCGGATGGTCGGGAGGCGCCGCCGCGGCCAAGCTCGAGAAGAAGATCGACCTGCAGCGCGTGAAGGCCGAGATGGGATTCGCCGCCGCCGACTACTTCGCGATGGTCTGCGAGCAGGTCACGGCCATCACCGACCTGCATCTGGACGACCTCACGGGCACCGAGCTCGAGAAGGCCGAGACGGAGCTCTTCCGCCGCGCACTGGCCGAGAACATCCGCGCCACGATGTGGGTCGGCGACACCTCGGCCGAGTCGGGCTACAACACCTTCGACGGATTTCTCAAGATCGTCAAGCAACTCGTCGATGACGAGAGCGTCTACAACAAGACCTACCAGAGCGCCGACCTCGCCTCGCCCGAGAAGATCGTCGAACTCTTCGACACGCTCTGGACCAACGCCGACGCCCGGATGCAGGACCTCAAGGCCGAGGGGCAGCTGGCCTTCTTCCTCACCTCGGACCTCTGCCACCTCTACGAGAAGTACCTCGATTCGAAGGGGGTCGATGCCGCCTACACCGACGCGGTGAACGGCCGCCAGGGACTGGCCTACCACGGCATCCCGGTCATCGACGTCCGTCTGGGCAGCTACCTGGCGCAGACCTCGCTCCACAAGTCGTTCTGCCTGCTGACCGACCGCCGCAACCTCGTGCTGGCCGTCAATACGGCCGACATGCCCGGCAACGAGGTGCGCATGTGGTACAATCCCGACGAGATGGAGAACCGCCAGCGCGCCGTCTTCATGGCCGGCTGCCAGCTGCTCGACGAGAGCCTCGTGGCCTACGCCTACCAGCAGTAATCCCTCCGCCGCGCCGCCCGGCTCCGCAACGGATCCCCGGCGGCGCGGCCCTCCCCAAAACAGAAACACGGACATGAGCAATGCAAAAAGAATCCGAACGGCGGTCGCCGTCTCCGACCGCTCAGACCCCTATTCCGCATTCGGCGCCCCGCGCGTCGAGAGCGACCGCTTCTGGCGGTGGGGCGACGACAACCTCTTCCCGGCGGCCCTGGCCCTGATGGCCCGCCGATCGACCACCCACCGCCGCATCATCAACGACAAGGCCGACTACATCACGGGCAAGGGATTCACCTGCGACGAGGCCGCACAGCCGCGGCTGGCCGCCTTCGTCAGGCAGGCCAACGGCTGCGGCGAAAGCCTGCGCCAGGTGCTCAACAAGCTGGCCTTCGACAAGGCCCTCTTCGGCAACGCCTTCCTCGAGGCGGTGACCGACCCCGCCCACTCCTTCCTCGCACTCTTCCACCAGGATGCCACGCGCTGCCGCCTGGCCCGCGACTCGGCCCACATCCTCCTGCACCACGACTGGAGCGCCTTCCGCCCCGAAGAGGCGCGGTCGCTGCCGCTCTATCCCGCATTCGAGGAGCAGGCCGACGGCACGCTCCGCACGGCAATCCACTACAAGGACTACGAACCGGCGTTCGAACACTACGGCGTACCGCCCTACATCGCCGGGCTGAACGTCTCGGCCATCGCCTACAAGACCGACCGGTGGAACATCTCGCGGCTCGACAACTCGTTCCAGCTCTCGGGCGTGATGATGCTCGACTCGTCGGCCGACAGCGAGGCCGAAGCCGAACGCATCGTCCGGCTGGCCGAGCAGAAGTTCGCCGGAAATCCCGGGCAGGTGATGTTCGTCCTGCGCGACGGCGGCGAGGAGGACAACTCGCGCTTCATTCCGATCACGGCCCAGAACGAGGGCGACTGGCAGGCGCTGCACGAACAGGCTACGTCCGACATCGTCGTGGCCCACTCGTGGTTCCGGACCCTGAGCGGTCTAGACTACGGCTCGGGCTTCAACGCCGAACGGATCCTCCACGAATACGAGGTGGCGCTCAACACGGTGATCCTCGCCGAACAGGCCGAACTCACGGAGCCCGTCCGCACGCTCATCACCGCGACACTCGGAATCGACACCTCCTCGCTCGAGATCGTAAACCGTCCGCCGACCCGGTCGAAGCCCATCTACATGAAGGTCTGGGAGGCCCGCAAGGCCGACGGGCTCGACTACGACCCCGAGGACCCGAAGCAACAGGCCTTCCTGTCGGAAATCACCAAATACAACATCAAAAGCATCGAATGAACACGCTGATCACCCCTGCCCAGGCCCTCCGAAGGGCCTTCACACCCGACGAACCGCTGCCGCCGGCAACCATCGACGAGGCTGCCGTCGCTGCCGCCGAGCACCGCTACATCGTACCGGTCATCGGCACGGCCCTCCACGAGAAGCTCCTCTCGGGGGCCCATACCGAATTCCGCGACGGCTACCTGGCGGCACCCATCGCCCTGTTCGTCCGCCTGCTCGTCCAGCCGCGGCTGGATATCCGCACCGGGCAGTGCGGCACGACAGCCCCGAAGGGCTCGTCGGGGCAACCCGCCGCCGACACCCCGTTGCGGGCCCGGCAACGGGCCCTGCGCACCGAGGCCCGCACGCTGCTCCGACGCGCCTCGGAGTACCTCTCCGACCACCGGGACGAATTCCCGGAGTACGACCCCGCTCGCGACATACTCAAACGCTGCTCGACGGATGGATGCCTTGTACAGATCCGTTAGCGGGGCGGCGGCCGGAATCGCCGCCCTCTTCGCCCCGATCGGGCCGCTGGTCGCCACCTGCATGCTCTTCATCGGCATCGATTTCCTCACGGGAGTGGCGGCCGACCGCGCCGCCGCCCGACGCGAGGGACGCACGTGGTTCTTCGAGAGTTGCCGGGCGTGGCGCACGGTACTCAAGCTCGCGCTCACCGTCACGGCGATCGGCATGGCGTGGCTCATCGACCAGTGCGTGCTCGACTTCCTGCAGCTGAACCTGGCGCGGATCTTCGCCGGATTTACCTGCGGTGTGGAGTTGTGGTCGTTTCTCGAGAACGCCGCGCAACTCTCCGACGCGCCGCTCTTCCGCTGGCTCCGCCGCTACGTCCGCCACCGCATCCGGAAGGAGGTGGAACCATGAGCCGCGGACTGGAAAACCGCAACCCGGGCAACATCCGCCGGGCTCCGGTCCGCTACAAGGGCGAGGTGCGCCCCTCGCGCGACCCCGACTTCAAAGAGTTTGAAAGCCTCGCCTGGGGCTACCGCGCCATCTTCGTGCTGCTCGACACCTACCGCACTCGCTACGGAATAGACACGCTCCGCGGCATGATCTCGCGCTGGGCCCCGCCCTCGGAGAACCGCACCGAAGCCTATATCCGGGCCGTGGCCGACGACACGGGACTCGACCCCGACAAGCCGCTCGACACCCGCGACCGGAAGACGATGGTCCCCCTGGCCGCCTCGATCTCGCGCGTGGAGAACGGCGTGCGGGCCGAAACGGCCGAGGTCGAGCGCGGATGGGCGCTTTTCGCCGGCGGAACGTGATGCAAATCCGGCCGAATTGCCTATCTTTGTCCAAAGACCCCTCCGCACATGAACCTCCAGCCGCTCCGAAACCGACTCGACCGCATGCCGATGCTCAAGGCACTCGTTCCCTTCGCGGCGGGGATCGTGCTCTCGGGATACGGCTCCCTGCCCCTGTGGTTTCTCGCGGGGGCTTTTCTGCTGTCCGGAGCGACGGCACTGCTCATGCGTTCGTCGGCGGCAACGCTCGGGATGCTGCTGACGGCGGGATTCGCCGCCGCGCAGCTCCGCACGTCGGAACCCGACATACCGGTCGGCGTCCACACTTCGTTCGAACTGCGCATCGGGGAGATGCCCGCCGACCGGGGCCGCTACGCAACCGCGACGGCCCGGGTCGAGGCGTGGCGCGACCCGGTCCGCGGAACATGGCACCCCGCCTCGTCGCACATCCGCCTCTACACCGACTCGCTCACCCGCATCGACGGCGGCGAGCGGATCCTCTGCCGCGGCACGGTGCGCCCCTTCCGCCAGGGGAGCGAGAGCTACCGGAAGCTGATGCGCCGGCGGGGTGTTGCCGGCACGCTGTGGCTGGCTCACGACAACCTGCTCGAGCGCCTTCCCGTCGGGGAGCGGACGCTCCACCTGCGGGCCTCGGAGCGGCTTGCACGCCTGCCCCTCGCAGGCGATGCCGCCGCCGTGGTGCGGGCCATGACGGCGGGCGACCGCAGCGGCCTGACCCCGGAGCTGCGCACAGCCTACTCGCGCAGCGGACTGTCGCACTTGCTGGCCGTATCGGGACTCCACACGGGAATCGTCTTCGTGCTCATCAACCTGCTGCTGTGGTGGCTGCCGCTGCTGCGCCGCGGACACCTGCTGCGCAACCTGCTGGCCGCAGCAGCCGTCTGGTGTTTCGTCGCCGCAGCCGGATTCCCGCCCAGCGCCGTCCGGGCCGCCGTGATGTGCACGCTGCTGCAGGCGGCACTTGCCTCCGCCTCGGAGTATGTCGCGCTGAACGCCCTGGCCGCGGCAGCCTTCGGCATGCTGCTCTGGAACCCCGCCTGGATCGGCGACGTCAGTTTCCAGCTCTCGTTCGCCGCCGTCGCCGCCATCCTCGCATGGGGTGTCCCGCTCTGCCGACGCTGCCACACCCAGTGGCGCGCGGTGAACCTGCTGGCGGACGCCTACCTGATCGGTCTGGCCGCCACGCTCGGCACGGCACCGCTCGTCTCGCACCTGTTCGGCATCGTCCCGCTGGCCGGGCTGCTCATCAATCCGGCGGCCATCGCCCTGGCGACCGTCGTCGTCTTCGGCGGGGCGTTGTGGCTGCTGCTGCCCCTCGCACCCCTCGCTGCGCCCCTCGCATGGGCTGTCGGCACGGCAGCCGAAGGGATCAACGCCCTGGCCCGCCTGGTTGCCGCACTCCCGGGCGGCGCGGCCGAATACACGCTCGGCAGCCTCCCGACGGCGGGCATCTACCTGCTTCTGGCCGCAGGAACCCTCGCGGCATGGTGCAGGGAACCGAAAAAAAACGTACTTTTGCCCTCGTGATCACTGCCGAAGAATACGAACTGCTCCGCAGCCCCGAACTCGTGCGGGCCGTAGCCGGGGCCCGGCACCGCGACCCGCTGGAGGTGGCCATGGACCGCCGCATCCCGCATGCCCGGCTGGTGGCCACGCAGGTCAAGTACCTCGCCCGGGCCGAGCGGAAGCTGCCGACCTATGCCGCGGCGCAGTGCATCCTGCCGCCGCGCGCCTTCGAACAGGCCTCGAGCGAGGCCTGCGCCGCACACAAGTGCATCGGGGGCGACTCGGTGCTGGACCTCACCTGCGGGCTGGGGGTCGATGCCCTCTTCCTGAGCCGCCGCTTCCGCCGCGTGGTAACCCTCGAGCGCGACCCCGTGCTGGCGCGGATCGCCGCGGAGAACTTCGCACGGCTCGGCGCCGGCAACGTCGAGGTGGTCGCCGCCCCGGCCGAGGAGTACCTGACACGCGAAGGGCTCCGCTTCGACTGGGTCTATGCCGACCCCGACCGCCGGGACGGCGACGGCCGCAAGCTCGTCCGACTGGAGGACTGTTCGCCCGACATCCTCGCCCTGCGACCGCTGATCGACCGGGTTGCCCCGCGGCTCTGCCTGAAGAACTCCCCGCTGTTCGACGTCGGCGAGGCCCTGCGCCTCTTCCCCTCGGCCCGCGTGGAGGCCGTCTCGCTCGAGGGCGAATGCAAGGAGGTGCTCATCTACGCCGACGGCACGGGACCCCTGCTGACCGCCACGGCCCTCGGCACCGGCTCCTTCTCGGCCCGGCCCGGGGAGCAGCCGCCCGCGGCACCCGAACACTTCGACGCGGCGCGCTACCGCTGGCTCGTCATTCCCGACGCCGCGCTGCAGAAGGCCCGTCTGGTGCGGCTTCATCTGGCCGGCCGGGCCGACGTGTGGAGCGAGAACGGGTACGGATTCGCCGCGGAACGGCCCGAAGGGGTGCTGGGCCGCACGCTGGAGATCGACTCGATCGGGCGTTACGACCCGCAGTCGCTCAAGCGCAGCTGCAAGGGGCTCCGCGGCGAGGTGCTCAAGCGCGACTTCCCGATTGCGGCCGAGGAGCTGATGCGCCGCCTCGGGATGCGGCCCGGCGCCGACGTCCGGCTGGCTTTCACGAAAATCGGGAACGATTTTTGGGCGATCCGCCTAAAATAGCTACCTTTGTTCGACAGCCCCTCGCCACACATGAAAATCCGGGAACTCCTGACATACTTCACCGACACGATCTTCCTGCGCGACCTCAACGAATGGCGCAATCCCGTCGTGCGGTGGCTCGTGCAGCAGTACCGCCTGCTCTTCTACACGGCACGGGGGCTGCAGGAGCACGGAACGATCGTCCGCAGCGCGGCGCTGACCTTCTACACGCTCATGTCGCTCGTGCCGATCATCGCCGTGGTGTTCGCCGTCGTCAAGGGCTTCGGCCTGGCCGACGGTCTGGTCGAGAACCTCTACGAACTCTTCCCGCAGAACCCCGAGATCATCGACTACATCGTCGGGTTCGCCGAGAAGGCCCTGCTCCGCACGCAGGGCGGCGTGGTGGCCGCCGTGGCGCTGGTCATGCTCTTCTGGGCCGTGATCCGCGTCTTCGGCTCGATCGAAAACGCCTTCAACAACATCTGGGAGGTCAAGGTCGAGCGCAGCATCACCCGCCAGTGGACCGACTACATCGCCGTGGTGATGATCGTGCCGCTGCTCTGGATCGTGGCCAACGCCCTGACCAACTACGCCGAGACGCAGCTCGGCTTCGACGACGCCTGGTACTTCCGGCTGCTCTCGCGCCTGGCCTCGATGGCCGTGATCTGGGCCATGTTCACCCTGCTCTACATGGTCATTCCCAACGCCCGGGTACGTCTGGGCAGCGCCCTGATGGCCGGTATCGTCGCCGGAACGATCTTCCTCGCCTTCCAGTGGGGCTACGTCTACGTCCAGCGCTGGATGACCTCCTACAACGCCATCTACGGCAGCTTCGCCGCCCTGCCCCTCTTCCTTATCTGGCTGCAGACTTCGTGGGAGATCCTGCTCTTCGGCGGCGAGCTCTCGTTCGCCTACCAGAACATCGAGCGATTCGGCGAGGAGCGCGAATCGCTGCTGATCAACTACGACCAGCGCCGCAAGGTGATGCTCACCGCGATGCTGGCCGTCGTGCGCCACTTCCGCGACCGCGGCGGCGCCATGCCCGCCGAGCGGATCCGCCGCGAGCTGAATCTCCCGACGCGCATCGTAAACGATGTGCTCTTCCAGCTGGTGCAGGCCGGACAGTTGATTGCCGTACGCAGCGGCGAGGGAGAGCGCGAAGTGGCATACACCCCGGCCTACGACATCGCCTCGATGACCGTCTACGGCATCATCGAAGCCGTCGAGCGGGCCGGGCAGACCACCTTCGACCTGCATGCCACCCCCGAGCTGGCACGCATCGACCACAGCGTGGAGGCCCTCAAGCAGACGGCCCGCGAAGCCCGCGGGAATGTCCCGCTGACGGAGCTGCTCGACGAACCGGAAAACCGAAAACAAGCATGAACCGTGTCGTAATCATCGGAAGCGGCAATCTGGCCGAGGCCCTGGCCCGCGCCCTTGCCGCCGCACGCGGGCTGCAACTCGTGCAGATCCACGCCCGCAACGAAGAACGGGGCCGCGAGGTGGCCCATATCGCAGGATGCGCCTGGAGCGGCGATCCGGCGGCTCTCGCCCCGGCGGACCTCTACCTGATCGCCGTGAGCGACCGCGCAGTTGCGGAGGTCGCCGAACGGCTCCCCATCCCGCACGGAGCCGCCGTGGCCCACACGGCCGGCAGCGTGCCGATGGAGGCCATTCCCGCGAAATTCGCCCGACGCGGCGTCTTCTACCCGATGCAGACCTTCACGAAGGGCCGCGCCGTCGATTTCCGCCCCATACCGATCTTCCTCGAGGCCTCCACGCCGGAGCTGCTCGCCGAGCTGGAGGAGGTGGCACAACGCCTCTCGGACCGGGTGATCCCGGCCGACTCGGAGCGGCGCTCGAAGATCCACTTGGCGGCGGTCTTCGCCTGCAACTTCGCCAACCACATGTACGCACTCGGCGAGGAGATCGCCCGCAGCGCCGGGCTCGACTTCGATGTACTCCGGGCCCTGGTGGCCGAGACCGCGGCCAAGGCCTGCGACGCAGCCTCGCCCCGCGACGTGCAGACCGGCCCCGCCGTACGCGGCGACCGCACCACACAGGAACGCCACGAGGCGCTGATCGCCGATCCCCGCATGAAAGAGATCTACCAAACAATCAGCCAAAACATATGGGAAACTTCAAGGAAGATATAGCCCGCTGCCGGGCTTTCGTATTCGACGTGGACGGCGTGATGACCGACGGCGGCATCATACCGACCATCGACGGCGACTTCATCCGCCGCTACAACGCCAAGGACGGCTATGCGCTGGCCTACGCCATCAAGATGGGTTACAAGGTCTGCATCATCTCCGGAGGCCGCGGCCGCACGCTCGAATACCGGCTCCGCATGCTCGGAGTCAAGGACTACTATCTCGACTGCATGGACAAGATCCGGACCATGCGCGAATATTTCGCCCGCGAAGGATTAGACCCGGCCGACGTGATCTACATGGGCGACGACATCCCCGATCTGGAGTGCATGCGCGAAGTGGGGATTCCGGTCTGCCCGGCCGATGCCGCATCGGAGGTGATCGAGGCGTCGCGCTACGTCTCCGAGTTCCGCGGTGGCGAGGGCGCCGTGCGCGACATCGTCGAGCAGGTGCTGCGCGCCCGCGGCGACTGGGCCCGCGACTCGATGGGTGTGACCCCCTCGTCGCTGGTGGCCTCCCGCTGACGGATGCTGCGATCCGGGACGGCAGGTGAACGAGAGAACGAACCGACCGGAAAGCGTCCTTGAAAAAAACGACGGGACCGAATGTTGCATTCGGTCCCGTCTCTCATTGTCCCAACCGGGCCTTTACCACATCACATTGATGCTGTAAGCCTCGATACCGTTACCCAGCGACTCCGTATCGACACCCGTGAAGCCCCAGAAACGCTCCTCGGCAAGCATGAACACCGAGTATTCGCTTCCGGCTGCCACCTTGTAGACCTTGAACGAGGGGTCTGCCGAGGCAACCGACTGCTCGAGCGAGCCGAACAGATCGTTCTTCACCGTACCGATCATCAGCAGGTTCATGTTCTCGCGCTTGAGGAGGTTCATGACACCCTCCTCGCCACCGAAGGCCGAGAGCTGATCGGCGGCATCGAAACGCACCGTGTAGAAATTGATGTTGAACGAAATATCGACCGTGGCGACCACCTCTCCGTTCTCATCGCGGTCGGTGCGCGTACCCTTCATCAGGGGCGAGAAGCTCGTCACACGGCTGCCGGCACCCGTCTCCACCGAGCGCACCAGACGGGTCGGCTCATTGAAGAAGAGCGTGCTGCCCTCGAAGACCGTCTTTCCTCCCAGCTTGTTGAAGGCGGATGCGGTCCAGCGATAGGTATCGACCGAGAGCTGCATCACGTCCGAAAGACGCGAGTTGTCGGTCCGGTCGAGAACCGTCAGCCAGGATTTCTCGCGCTTGTTCAGCGTATTGACCATGTATCCCTTCAGGGCCTGGTAATCCGCGTCACTCGTAATCAGCGGCGCATCGGTCAGGCGGCTCACGAACTGGATCTTGGCATTGAACTTGTCGGACGGCTTGGCGCTCACCGATTTCAACGTGTACTCGTCGTCATCGGAACAGCCGACAACCCCCGCGGCAACTACTCCCAGCGAGAGGAGTGCCATCATGTATTTCTGTATCTTTTTCATCTCTTCGTACGTTTTTTCGATTCATTACTTCAAGGTAACGGTAGCCATGACGGGATCGTGGTCCGAAAGGTTGCCGCAATCCTTCGACTCGAACGTCTCGCTTCCGGACCATGCACCCTTCGGGAATGCCCAGATGTGATCGACCCAGCTATAACCGATGTGGTCGCCTACATTGCTCAACGGATCCAGAACGGAGCCCGCACCGACATTGAGGTCGCCCATCATGATGGTCGGATACTCCGGATTGTCCAGACCGAGGAATTCGACAGACTCGCGGGCCTGACGGGTGCGGACCTCCGAATAGCCCATGTGGTCGAAATGCGCACAGGCAATGCGGACAACCTTGCCGGCCGACTCGGAGGTAGGAACCAGCACGTCGGCATAACCGACGCTGCGCTGGTCCGTTCCGTACTGATCCAACTGCCATCCGTCGTTCCACTGGTAGTTGCCGTCACCCTTGTAGTGCTCGTAGGTAAAGAGCTTCGATCCGGTGGCTACGATCGGGTATTTCGACAGGATCACGTTGCCGTAATAGCCCTCGTCCTTCGGGTAGGACATGATGTAGAAAGGATACATCTCCAACAGGGCAGCGATCTCGGCCATCTTCTCCTTGCCCATGCGGCTCGTGCCGGTCTCGAACTCGTTGAAGCAGACGACATCGGGATTCTGGGCCTTGACCAGATCGACATACTCCTCGACGGGGAATCCCGCCTCGGCTCCGGACTTGTCCGTCTTTTCGAACGAAAGGACGTTCCATACCAATACTTTCAGCTGCACGCTCTGTGCGCTCGCCATGGCCGTCGTGAACAGCGCGGCACACAGGGCGCCTGCGCGAACGGCATATTTCAGGATTTTCATATTCGAATGACTGCTTCAGATTAATAACCAATGTTCTGCTTCAGGTTCACCGTACCGTTGAACGCCGTCACCGGAATCGGGAATACCTGGTTGATGACCGGATCGAACGTGCGGCCCTGGTCGTAATCGGACGGCTCGTCGATCACCACGGTCTGCGTCTCCGAATCCCAGTGCGAATTGACGCGACGCGTCGGCTCGGCATAGGCCTCCTTGGCATCGCCCCAGCGGACCATGTCCAGGTGGCGGCTCGGCATGAACTCGAATGCCAGCTCACAGCGGCGCTGATTCTTCAGCTCGGCCTTCGTGGCGGTGCTGTTCTCCTCGAGGCGGGCACGCTTGCGGATGCGGTTGAGCAGCTGCTTGGCCTCGGCATCGCCTTCACCCTTGGTCCAGATCAGCGCCTCGGCCTTCATCAGCAGCACGTCGGCATAACGCATCAGGCACATGCCGAGCGTGTTGCTGGCGTTATCGCCGTTCGGGTTCACATCCTTGCCCACGCAGTCGGCCTCCTCCCACGGGGAGAGGAACTTGCGGAAGGTCATGCCCGTATCCGACGAGATTCCGTAGGTCGAGCTTCCGAAGAGGATCTCGCGGCCCATGAACTTGATCGTCTGGCCGGGATAGAGGATCGTGGCGTCACGACGGATGTCGCCCTCCTCAAAAGCCTCCCACAGCGAGAGGGTCGGCTGGAAATAACCCCAGTGGTTGTAGAGGCCCCAACCGCCGTTCTGGAACGACATGCCGTGGAACTTCGGGCCGTCGGAAGCGTTGCCCAGCAGCGAGAAGATGTACTCGCAGCCGAAGTTCTGCTCCTTGCGCCAGAGGTTGGCAAACGTATTGTCCGTACCGTCATCGAACAGGTCGCGCTTGTCGGCGCCGCTCAATGCCATCACCTTGTCGCACATCTCGATCACCGTGTCGTAGTACTTGGCATCGAACTGTGCGGCGTAGAGGGCGGCACGGGCGGCAAAGGCCCAGGCTGCAGCCTTGTGGGGCAGACCGTACTCCTCGGGAGCAAGCTCCGAGAAGTAGGGCAGGCGTTCGCCGGCCTCACGCAGGTCACGGATGATCTGGTCGTAGTTCTGGAGCACCGATGCGGGACGCGGGATGTCCATGTCGGCCGGTTCGGTCGTATCGAGGATGATCGGAATACCGCCGTTGGGGCCGTTGTCACCATAATAGGGAGCGATCCACAGCATCGCGAAACCGCGGAAGAAGTAGGCGATACCGGTAGCCTTGCGCTTGTAGGCCTCGTCCAGATTCATCGTGGGGACCATCTTGATGATGTTGTTCGCCTTGGCGTTCACCTCATACATGATCTTCCAGTTGTTCTTCACGTCGCGGCCGTTGCTCGGGGCCATACGGAAGTTGCGGATATCCTCGGCCTCGCTCTGCGGACGGCCGACCGTCAGGTTGTCGCTGCAGCACTCAAACCACATGATGCCGCGGCCCGTCACACCCTCCGAGTCGTTCGTCGTGAACGAATAGAGGGCGGCAATCGCCTTGTCAATATCGCCCTGGGTCTCCCAGACCGTCGAGGCGCCGTATTTCTTGACTTCGAGGAAGTCGGAACAGCCCGAAACGAGCGCTCCGCTCAGAAGGAGTCCTCCCAGAATGAATATCTTTTTCATTTTCATGATCTTGGCTGTTTTTTGATTAGAAATTGACATTTACGCCGAAGTTGAAGAAGCGCGTTACGGGATAGACACCGCGGTCGATACCGTAGTTGCCCACCTCGGGATCCACTCCCGTGTAGCCCGTGATCGTGCAGACATTATCGACGCTCATGTAGACGCGGAGCGAACCGCTCTTCATGCCCACGAAGCGGCAGACCTTCTCGGGAAGCGTATAACCCAGCGTGATGTTCTTCAGGCGGAGGTAGTCGCCGTCCTCGAGGAAGAGGTCCGAGAACTTCGTGTAGTTGCCGTTCGTGTCGCTGCCGGTAACCAGACCCAGGCGCGGGTACTTGCTGCTCTCGGGGTTGAAATCCCACGTATCGAGCACGTCGGAGATCAGGTTGCCGTAGTCGTTGCGGCCGTTCATGGCCATCTGCTTCAGACCGTTGTAGATCTTGTTGCCCGTCACGCCCTGGAAGAAGAAGCTGAAGTCGAAGCCCTTCCAGTCGAACGAACCGCCGAACGAGAAGGTGTTCTTCGGGGTGTAGGAACCGGCGAATACCTTGTCGTCGTCATTGATCACACCGTCGTTGTTCGTATCGACGAAGATCAGGTCGCCGACCTTGGCATCGGGCATGAGCAGCTTGGCTTCGCCCGTCTCGGGGTTCTTGTAGATATACTTGTTGATCTCGTCCTGCGAACGGAAGATACCGGCCGTACGGTAGACCATGAACGAATACCAGGGCTGTCCGGCATCCGAGAAGAGCAGGGCGTTGCTGTTCAGGTTGGGGCTGGTGTGCATTACCGGGCCGTTGCGCACGCCGTATTCGCGCACATAACCCTTGTTGGTCGAGAACATACCCCAGACGTTGTAGTTGAACTTGCCCTGGGCGGCGCTGCCGTTGTAGTTGATCGAGAACTCCCAACCCTTGTTGAGCACGTTACCCATGTTGCCCATCGGCGAGTTGGCCACACCGATCTGCTCGGGAGTCGGAACCAGGTCGATCAGGTCCTTGGTCACCTTGTGGTAGTAGTCGGCGCTGAACTCGAGCTTGTTGTCGAACAGGGCCAGGTCGAGACCCACACTGGTCTGCTCGGTCGTCTCCCAGCGGGCGTTGAGGTTCGGGATCGTGGAGAGG